>Ga0209212_1000422_pt1 | contig 83538 bp, 90 predicted proteins | sample RifGroC2_FD_183996 | JGI IMG/M metagenome (GOLD analysis project Ga0209212, IMG submission 183996) | Groundwater microbial communities from Rifle, Colorado, USA - Groundwater C2 (SPAdes) (version 2) | ecosystem: Environmental > Aquatic > Deep subsurface > Groundwater | place: Rifle, Colorado...
CAACCTCCTGATTAAGAGTCAGCTGCTCTGCCGGGTTGAGCTAATGGCCCACGCTGGGAAAGAACGGAAAAGTGGCGCGCCTGGGAGGAATCGAACCTCCGCACCCGGCTCCGGAGGCCGGTGCTCTATCCCCTGAGCTACAGGCGCCTGAAGAAAAAGTGGGGTGAGTGATGGGGATTGAACCCACGACAGCCAGAGCCACAGTCTGGTGCTCTGCCAACTGAGCTACACTCACCACCCGCGCCCCGCAAGGCGAAAGGAAATTATACGCATCGCGCCCTGCGCGGTCAACGCGAATTACGCCCGGGAATGGACCGCGGGAGCGGCGGGTGCCGGGGGTCCGTTCCATCCCTCGCCGTGACGCTCCTCTCCTCGACGACCACTTCTCCCTTATGGATGACGAGCGAGAGCCGTCCGTCGAGCAGGGCCAGCAGTTCCTTCCCCAGGAGGCCGAGCCGCCACCCCGACAACACCGCGAGCCCTTCCCTCTCCCCGTCCGCGAGCCGCTCCAGTTCGTCGGCATTCGTCAGCACCTCCGGGGCGACCCGATGCACACGCGACCGGGACCGCACGAGTGCGCCCAGGAGGCCCACGACGGAGCCGCGGTCCCCGTTGCCGCGGGGCCGGGAAGGGGGAGCTTCGGGGAGCCGATCTTCCGGCAGGGCGAGGGCGCCCCGCACGGCGGCCAGGACGGCTGTCGACGATCCGCCCCCGATCTTCCACTCCAGTCCGCGCACGCGACGCAGCGCCTCCTCGTCCGCAGGCCGGCTGCGGGCGATCGCCAGCGCGCTTTCGTCGGCCAGCACGCGGCGGCGGGGGATGTCCCTTTGCCTCGCCTCCCCTTCCCGCCATGCGATCAGGGCCCGGAGCACCGCGAGACGGCGGCGGTCCAGGGACGCCCACCCCTTGACGCGACGGTACTCCCGGTCCGGATCCGCCTCGTACGACGCGGGAGAGGACAGGGCCGCGATTTCCGGCTCGATCCAGGAGAGGCGCCCTTCCCGGTCCAGCCGCTCTACCATCCGGTCGTGCAGCGAGGGGAGATACCGGACATCGTCCAGGGCATAGGCGAGCTGGGACGGGGAGAGCGGCCGGGCGCTCCAGTCGGAGTAGGAGTGACCCTTTTTCACCTCGATCCCCAGGATCTCCCGGACCACCGAGGAGTATGCCGCCTGTGCGGGCATTCCGAGGAGCGCGGCGGCGACCTGCGTGTCGAAGACCGGCGAAGGCACCCGGCCGGTCCGCTGATGCATGATCTTCAGATCCTGCCAGCCGGCGTGCACCACCTTGAGGACCGAGGCGTCGTAGAGCAGGTCGTCCAGGGGGGAAAGATCGCCCACGGCGAGGGGATCCACCGCGGCGGCGGCCGTCTTCGTGCCGAGCTGGATCAGGCAGAGCCGCGGGAAGTAGGTTCGCTCCCCCACGAACTCGGTGTCGAACCCGACCTTGCCGGACGTCCGCATCCCGGCGACCAGGTCGCGAAACTCCGCCGGGTCCGTCACGACCCGTTCCTTCGGCTCCATGTTCAATTCATCCCGGCGGGCGGAAGCGCCGCAGCCGCAAGGCGTTCGTCACGACCGTGACCGAGGAGAGCCCCATCGCGGCGGCCGCGAGCACCGGGTCCAGCAGCAGCCGGAACGACGGGTAGAGCGCCCCCGCGGCGACCGGAATGAGCAATACGTTGTAGGCGAACGCCCAGAAAAGGTTTTGCCGGATGTTCCGCAGGGTGGCGCGGCTTAATGCGATGGCGGAGGCCACCCCGCGCAGCTCCCCTCCCATCAGCACCAGGTCCCCCGACTCCACGGCGATGTCGGCGCCGGTGCCCATCGCGATCCCGACATCGGCCTGCGCAAGCGCAGGGGCGTCGTTGATCCCGTCCCCCGCCATCGCGACGACCTTCCCCTCCCCCTGGAGCATCCGGATCTCGTGCGCCTTCCGGTCCGGCAGGATCTCGGCGATCACCCTGGAGATCCCCGCCTTGTCCGCCACCGCCTTCGCGGTGCGCCGGTGATCGCCCGTGAGCATCACGACGTCCAGGCCCATCCCGCGGAGCCGCCGGATCGCCTCCGGCGCGCCCTCCTTTATCTCGTCGGCGACTTCGATGACGCCCGCCGCCCTGCCGTCCACCGCCGCGCAGACCGGACTGCCGCCCGAATCGGCGATCTCCCGCGCGTCGGAGGAAAGCGTCGCCGCGTCGATCCCCTCCCCTTCCATCCAGGCAAGGTTCCCCACGTGGACCGCGCGCCCGGAAACCGTGGCGCGGATCCCTTGCCCCGGAATGGAGGTGAACGTTTCCGGCGCCGCGACATCGATCCCCCTGCCCTTCGCCCCGCGCACCACCGCGTCGGCCAACGGATGCCCGGAGCCGCTCTCCGCGCATGCGGCCAGGCGGAGCAGCTCCCGCGCTCCCTCCTCCCCCCGGAACCCGCCGTCCGGGGAGAGCCGTACCTCGCCCAGTTCCGGCTTCCCCTTCGTCACCGTGCCCGTCTTGTCGAAGACGACCGTGTCCACCTTCTGCGCGGTCTCCAGCGCGGCGCCGTTCCGCACGAGGATCCCCAGTTCCGCCCCTTTCCCCGTGGCGACCATGATCGAGGTGGGCGTGGCAAGCCCCATCGCGCACGGGCAGGCGATGATCAGCACGGAGATCATGTTGACCATCGCGTACGTCCCTCGCGGCTCGGGACCGAGGAAATACCACGCAAGAAACGTAAGAGCCGCCGCCGCCATCACCGCGGGAACGAAGTACGAGGCGATCACGTCCGCCAGCCGCCCGATCGGCGGCTTGCTCCCCTGCGCCTCCCGCACCATCGCGACGATCCGGGAGAGAACGGTGTCCTTCCCCACGCGCGTCGCCGCGAAGACCAGCCGCCCGTCGAGGTTCATCGTCCCGCCGGTCACGGCGTCCCCCGCTCCCTTCTCCACGGGGATCGGCTCCCCGGTGAGCATCGACTCGTCGACCGCGGATCGGCCCTCCGAGACCGTCCCGTCCACCGGCACCTTCTCCCCCGGCCGGACCACCACGCGCTCTCCGACGGCGACCGATGAGAGCGGGACGTCCACCTCGGCGCCGTCGCGCACCACCCGGGCGGTGTCCGGGGCCAGTCCGATCAGTTTCTTCACCGCCTCGGTCGTCTTCCCCCTCGCCCGGGACTCGAAGAAGCGGCCCAGCAGGACCAGGACGATGATCGCCGCGGACGTCTCGAAATACAGGTGGACGACGAGCCCCTCGGCGGAGACCGACGAAGGGAAGAAGGTCGCGACCCCGCTGTAAAGATAGGCGACCGAGGTCCCCAGCGCGACCAGGGTGTTCATGTCGGTGGAACCGTGCCGGGCGACGGCCCAGGCGCCGCGATAGAAACGCGCACCGACATGGAACTGGATCGGCGTGGCCAGGAGGAACTGCAGCAGCGCCGCGGTGAAACGGGAGAACGGGAAGCCGCCGTCCCCGGCGAACATCTCCCAATGGGAGAGCGCAAGGAGGGGAACGCCGAGAACGATCCCGACACGCAGCCGCGACAGGAGCGACCGCTCCTCCTCCCGCTGCATCCGCTCCTGCCGGGCAAGCGGGTCCTCTCCGGGAGTCACCTCGGGAACGGAATAGCCGGCCCCCTCGACGGCGGCCCGCAGGTCGGCCGCGGAGGCGACGCCCGGCAGATAATCGACGCTCGCCGTCTGCGCCGCCAGGTTGACGGACGCCGCGAGCACCCCCGGAAGATTCCGGAGCGCCCTCTCGATCCGCCCCACGCACGATGCGCACGACATCCCCTGGACGGGAAAGGCGGTTCGTTCCACGGGCACCTCGTATCCCGTGTCCCGGATCGCCGCGACCAGCCGCCAGGGGCCGACCTTCGAGGGATCCACCGCGACCGTGGCGCTCCCGTCCGCAAGGTTGACCGACGCCGAGGCGACACCCTCGACCCGAAGGAGGGATTTCTCCACCCGCGCCACGCACGACGCGCACGTCATTCCCGCCACCGGGAATGACCAGCGCGTACCTCCGCCCTCCGAAGGCCGATCCGCCTTCCCCTGTTCCTCCCGCAACCGATCCGGCGACGCGCCTTCGGGGGTTTCCGGGAAATCTCCTGTGGTTCCCTCGTCCCTCATATCCGGATCATAGGATGAAACCGGGGTCGCTGGTGCTTCATTCGATTATTGGTATACTGGGCCCGCGCGCGCCTGTAGCTCAGGTGGATAGAGCAGCTGCCTTCTAAGCAGCGGGTCGCACGTTCGAGTCGTGCCAGGCGCGCCAACTTCCATCCGTCTCGGGAATGTGCGGGATCCCCTTATAGGAACCGGGCTTTTCCGATCCCGCCCGAGACGACGTAGACCTTCGTGTTGTTCGCCTTCGGGTCGACGGGGAAGAGAAAAAAACCCGGACGATTCGGGTCGTACCCGGTCGTCGTTCCCGTGAGGATCTCGCCGTCCCGGAACGTGACCTCGATCATGCGCCCCTGGATTTTCTCCCCTTCCAGCAAGCGCTTTCTTTCGTCGTATTTCGGATTCCCGGCGAAATCCCGGACGAAGAAGACCGCCTTCAGTGCGTCCACCTTCACCTCGACGAGGTCGCCCGAACCGGACGCACCCAGGCGGTTGACATGGAACACCGGCTTGTTGGGGAAAAAGTTCTGCGTGTACCCCTTGAGGGTCTTCCCGTCCCGATACCGCACGACGATCTTCGACGGCTCCATGGATCGCCTCCGCCCGTATCGTTCGATTTGACCTGACTTCGCCTCATTTCACCAGAAAACCGGGCGATTCGCAAACGCCGGTCAGGTCCCCGGGCGCAAACGACACGACGACCCCCGTCCGGCCCTTCCGGCAGGCGCAATGGAAAAAAGCCGGGGGGGACGCGGGACGGTCCCGTCGGTCGGGGATGTCGAGCGTTCGACCGGATCTCTACGCGTGGGTCACGAACGAAATGAGCATTGCGAGTCCGCCGATGATGATGGCTGCCGTCCAGGCCACGCTGAGGTAGAAACGCTTCGTGCTGCTGATGTTCATCGGTTGCCCTCCGCCTTGTGAAATCCCGCTGCCTGCGTCGATGGGATAACTATTACGCATACGCAAAAGTAGCCATGCCTGTCAAGGAGTAATATAACAAATGGTATTTTATTTAGTATCTTGCGGGTCTTTAAAACAATCAGGAGACGGCGCCATCGCACGTCGGCGCCGGAAGGCGAGACCCAGGTCATCCAGCAGGGAGTAGACGACCGGCGTGGCGAGCAGCGTGAGCAGAAGGGACAACGTCTGGCCGCCGATCACGACCACGGCGATCACGCGGCGTTCCTCGGCGCCCGGACCGGACCCGACGGCCAGCGGGAGCATGCCGGCCACGAACGTCAGGGTGGTCATCAGGATCGGCCGAAGCCGGTCACGGTTCCCCTGAAGGATCGCCGCCATCCGTTCCATCCCTCCCGCCCGCAGGTTGTTCATGTGGTCGATCTGGAGGATGGCGTTTTTCTTGACGACGCCGAACAGCACGAGGATCCCGAGCGCGGAGTAGAGATTCAGGGTGTTCCCGGAGAGCCGCAGCGACAGGAGGGCGAACGGGACCGAGAGCGGCAGGGAGAGCAGGATCGTGAAGGGGTGGACGAGGTTCTCGAACTGGGAGGCGAGGATCATGTACATGAAGACGATCGAGAGCCCGAAGGCCCAGACGAATTCGCCGAACGTCCGCTCGAGTTCCCGCCCCCGGCCGGAGATGCTCGTCGTGTAACCGGGCGGAAGGTTCATCCCCCCCACCTCGGTCCGGAGCGCCGCAAGGCGGTCCGCCAGTGCGAACCCCGGCGCGATCGACGCACGGAGCCGGACCTCCCGCTGCCGGTCGAGGCGGTCGATCCGCGAGGCGCTCTGGACCCGCTCGATCGTAGCCACGCTGTCCAGCCGCACGAGCCCCCCGCCTTCCCCGGGAACGTACAGCCGCCCGATCGCCTCCGGGTCGGCACGGTCCTCTTCGCGCAGGCGCAACTGGACGTCGTAATCCTCGTTGACGGAGGGATCGCGGAAGCGGGAGACCTCCTCGTCTCCTCCGACCAGGAGCCGGACCGCCGTCCCGACCCGCTCGGGATCGACCCGCAGGTCCGCCGCCCGGGCACGGTCCACCTGGACGCGCAGCTCGGGCTTGTCGAGCTTGAGCGTGGTGTCGGCGTCGAGCAGCCCGAGGGACTCCCCCCGGGCGCGAAGCCGCTCGGCGTAGTCCGAGAGCGCGTGCAGGTCCGGGCCCCGCAGGACGAAGTCGACGTCGAAACTGCCGCCGCCGATATTGAACCCGGCGATGTTCCGGACCGCGACCCGTAAATCGCCGAACTTGCGGAGTCGCCGTCGCACCTCCTGCATCACCTCGAGTTGGGAGCGGTTCCCGCGGAACGCCGCTCCTGGGTCGCCGCGGAAGAATCCCCGGAACATCCTCGAAAACGAGAAGACGCGCTCCCCGTGGGGGAGAAGCTGGACGTACGCCCGTCCATCGCTCACCGATCCGATGAACCCGCCCCCGGCCGTCGACAGCACCAGCCGCACGCCGGGAACCGCGCGGATCTCCCGCTCGATCGCGCGCAGGGTCTCGTCCATCTTCGCGAGGCTCGTCCCCTGGGGGGCGGTCGCGGTCACGAAGAATTCCCCTTCGTCCGCGTTCGCCGGGAGGTAATCCTGGCGGATCGTCCCGTACAGGGGGATCGCCGAGAGGATGACCCCCAGCGAGAGCAGCGCGACCGTCCCCCGGTGGCACATGGCGAAGGAAAGGGCCCGCTCGTACCCGGCGTCGATCCACCGGTAGAAACCTCCCCGGGACCGGGGGACGCCCTCCGCGCCCTGCGCGCGGGTCGCTTCTTTCCCCAGGAGCCGCGCGCTCATCATCGGCGTCAGGGAAAAGGAGACGAGCAGGCTCACGAGGACCGCCACGGCCGCCGTGATGCCGAACTGGAAGAGGAAACGGCCCGAGATGCTCGACATGAACGAGACCGGGATGAAGATGACCACCAGGGAGAACGTGGTCGCCATGACGGCCAGGCCGATGTCGGCCGTCGCCGCACGCGCCGCCTCGAACGGCGACATCCCCTTCTCCTCGACGAACCGGAAGATGTTTTCGAGGACGACGATCGCGTCGTCGATGACGATCCCGACCATCAGGACGAGCGCCAGCATCGTCACGCTGTTCAGGGTGAAGTGGAGCGCTCCCATCATGCCGAAGGTCGAGATCACGGAAGCGGGGATGGCCACCGCGGCGATCACGGTCGTTCGCCAGCTTCGCATGAAGGCCAGGACGACGAGGGATGCCAGGATGCTTCCGAGGATCAGGTGGGTGTTGATCTCGTGCAGCGCGGCGTGGATGAATCGGGACTGGTCCTGGATCACCGTCAGGCCGACCCCCGCGGGAAGTTCTCCGGAGGCCGCGGCGATGGCGAGCTTGACCCCGTCGATGACCGCGACGGTGTTGGCCCCCGACTGGCGACGCACCTCGAGGATCACCGTGGGGACCCCGTTCAGGCGGGCCGTGGAGCGCTGTTCCTTCGTCCCGTCCTCCGCCCGGCCGATGTCCCGCACGCGGACGGTCGCGCCCCCGATCGAGGCGATCGCCAGGTCGTCGAAGGACCGCGGGTCGGCCAGCCGGCCGATCGTGCGGATCGTCTCCTCCCGGGGACCGTGCGTCACGTTCCCGCCGGCGGCGTCGGTGTTCTGCCGCAGGATCGCGTCCCGCACGGCGGTGACGGGGAGCTGGTAGGCGGACAGGCGGTCCGCCTCCACCCAGACGTTCACCGCCCGCTGGAGCCCCCCGACGATCCGGACCTCGCCGACGCCCGCCGACCGCTCCAGGCGCACTTTCACCACCTTGTCGGCCAGCTCGGTCAGCTCGCGCAGGGGCCGGTCCCCGGACATGGCCACCGTCAGTACCGGCTGCTGGTCGTTGTCGAACTTCGAGATCAGGGGCACCGTCGCGTCCTCCGGCAGGTCCCGGAGGACGGTGGCGACGCGGTCCCGCACGTCCTGGGCGGCCGAGTCGATGTCCCGATTCAGGTTGAACGTGACGATCACGATGGAACTTCCCGGTCCGGAGATCGACCGCAGCTCGTCGATCCCCTCGACGGTGTTGACCGCCTCCTCGATCCGCTTGGAAATCTCCGTCTCCGCCTCTTCGGCGGTCGCCCCGGGAAGCTGGGTGCGGACCGATACGGTGGGCAGGTCTACCGAGGGGAACCGGTCGACGCCGAGGCGGACGTAGCTGGAGGCGCCGACGACGACCAGCGCAAGGACGAGCATCGCCGCGAAGATCGGGCGGCGGATGCAGATTTCGGCGAGCTTCTGCAAGGGAACTACCGCGCGGCGGTCACCGGCTGGCCGCCGGCGAGGTTCCCGGGCGAGACGACGACCGGATCTCCGGCGGAGAGTCCCTCGAGGACCTCCACCCGGTCGCCCGCGCGCCGGCCGGTCCGGATCCTCCGTTCCACGGCGCGGCCGTCCGCGACGACGAACACCCGTTCGACGCCTGCAAACGTGACGATCGCGGCGGCCGGCACGATCACGGCCGAACGGTCGGCCTCGACCACGATCTCGGCCCGCGCGAAGGCGCCGGGCCGGAGTCGGCCGGTCGGGTTCGCCACCTCGGCCTCGACGATCAGCGTCCGGTTCTGTTCCTGGATGGAGGGGCTCAGGCGGGCGACGCGGCCGGAGTGATCCGCGGCGTCGCCCTCGAGCCGCACCCGCACCGGCTGGCCAACGCGGACGGAGGACGCATCCCGCTCCGGCACGGCCACCCGCAGACGAAGCGGGTGGACCCGCACCAGGGCGACCACCGGCGCTCCGGCGGCGAGGTATTCGCCCACCGAGGCCCGGCGCTCCCGCACGGCGCCGTCGATCGGCGCGTGGAGCACGGCGTCGGCGAGTTGCTGACGCGCCAGCGAGAGGCCCGAGCGCCGCTCGGCCAGCAGTTCCTGGCGATTCCGGATCTCCTCCAGCGCCGCCTGGTAGCGCCCCTCGGCGACCTGGAACCGTGCCCTGGCCGCGTCGAACTCGGCCCGGGCGACGTAGTCCTTCTCCCAGAGCCGCTCCAGGCGGTCCCGGCTCAGGCGCGCCTCCTCGAGCACCGCCCGCGCCTCCCGCACCGACGCGGTCTTCTCCGGATCCACCTGTTCCCCCGGTCCGTCGGGGGGGAGCCCGAGCCCGGCCCGCACCTGTCGGAGCGAGGCCTCGGCCTGTTCGACGCGGAGGCGGAAATCGGTCGGATCGAGGCGCGCGAGCACCTGCCCCTTCCGCACGGGGCTTCCGAGGTCGACCGGCAGCTCACTGACCCGGCCGGGCACCTTGAAGCCCGCGACGACCTCCTCGTCGGCGGCGAGGGTGCCGGTAACGGTCACCGTGCGGGGAAAACGCTCCACGGCGGCGGCAACAACGCGTACCGGGCGGGTTTCCTGGGCCTTGGCCCGGCCCGCCGCGCCAGCGGGCACGGTCCCTTTCTCGCAGGCGACGCCGGAAACGGCGAGCAACGCGACGCCGAGCAGCGTGAGAGAACGGTATCCCCTTCTGTTCTCCGATAGAGCGGACATTTTTTCAGTCTACGTCGGACTTCCGGCGAGGCGCAACAACGTCGGCAACGTTTGCGGTTCCCGGAGCGACGCCTCGCGGGAGCGGAGCCCACCCATCCGCCGAGGATTCCCGTTGACAACCCGGCGCCGAACCGTATACTGTATACAGTTCGGCGGTTTGCCGCGGGGGGTGCGTCATGACCCTTCCACCCGTGGATTTTTCCAGCGTTGCCACCCCCCCGGCAAATGGTTTGCGCATAAATATTTCCGTCCCGGCGGTCCGTTAACCCGGAGAAGGTGTTCACCGAAAGGAGGGCGGATATGTTCAAGAAAATCCTGCTGCCGCTGGACGGCTCCGCGATGTCGGAGCGGGCGATCGATCCTGCCGAGGAAATGGCGAAGGGATCGGGCGCCGAGGTCCTCCTCATCAAGGTCGTCCCGTCGCCCCTGGGGAAGGCGCCGGAGGCCGGACAGGCGGAGGAGTCCAAGGCGTTCGCCGAGAGCGTGAACCGGTCGAAGGCGTACCTCGAGAAGATCGCCTTCCGGCTCGGGGGGAAGTCCGTGAAGTCCCGGATCCTGGTTCCCTCCGGGGAGCCGCACGCCGAGATCCTCTCGGCCGCCCACAAGGAGGACGTCGACTGCATCGTGATGAGCACCCACGGAGGGTCGGCCCTCGCCCGGGCGCTGCTCGGAAGCACCGCGGAAAAGGTGGTGTACACCACCAAGCGGCCGGTCATGCTGATCAAGCCGAAAGAGGTTTTGGCCGCGCATCTCGACGAGGGCGAAGTCTTCGCCGGCATCCCCAAGTAGTCCCGCCGCCGTACCGGGGCGCCCGGGTCCCCCCGCCCGGACGCCCCCCCGCCTGTAACGGTACTCCTGCTCCCCTCCCCCCGTTCCGCGTTCTTCCCGATGCGCCGGGAAACCGCCGGGATGAATCCCGGCGGAGGCGCCCTTCCTCTAAGATACAACACACGGTCCAACGTCCTTCCGGTCGTCGCCGTCAGGGGGAGGTTCCATGAGGATTGCCGTCCCGCGGGAGATCCGGGAGGGCGAACGGAGGGTCGCCCTCGTCCCGGAGTCGTGCCGGAAGCTCGCGAAGGCGGGGATCGAGGTGGCGGTGGAGCGCGGCGCCGGGACGGAGGCGTTCTTCCCCGACGACGCCTACCGGGAATCCGGCGCCGCCGTCGAGGCGGGCGCGGCGGAGTTGCTGGGCAAGGCGGACTTCGTCCTGAAAGTGCAGGCTCCGGCTCCTTCCCCGCCCTCCGGCGGGCACGAGGCGGACGCGATGCGCCAGGGAGCGATGCTCCTTTGCACCTTGATGCCCACGCGCCACCCCGACGCGGTGGAAAAGCTCGCGGCCCGGAACATCACCGCGTTCGCCACGGACCGGATCCCCCGCATCACCCGGGCGCAATCGATGGACACCCTCTCCTCCATGGCGAACATCGCGGGGTACAAGGCGGTCCTGGTCGCCGCGAATGCCCTTCCGAGATATTTCCCCATGCTCACGACCGCCGCCGGCACCGTGTTCCCCGCGAAGGTCTTCGTGATCGGCGCGGGGGTAGCGGGGCTCTCCGCCATCGCCACCGCGCGGCGCCTGGGTGCTTCCGTGGAGGCCACCGACACGCGGTCCGCCGCGAAGGAGCAGGTGGAAAGCCTGGGCGCCCGGTTCGTCGGGATCGAAACCTCGGAAAGCGCGGAGGACGCCACCGGGTACGCGCGGGAGCTTTCGCAGGAGTTCCACCGCAAGCAGGCGGAGCTCCTCGCGGAACGGTGCGCGGCGGCGGACGCGGTCATCACGACGGCTCTGATCGGCGGCGTGAAGGCTCCCATGCTCATCACCGCGGAGATGGTGCGGGCGATGAATCCGGGTTCGGTGATCGTTGACGTCGCGGCGGAAGGGGGCGGCAACTGTGCGCTGACGCGGCCGGGGGAAACGGTCGTGGAGCGCGGCGTCACGATCATCGGGCCCATGAACCTGCCGGCGGAGATGCCTTGGCACGCGAGCACCTTGTACTCGCGCAACCTGGCGGCGTTCGTCCTGGCGTTCTGGAAAGACGGCCGGTTCCGGCTCGACCTCGACGACGAGATCATCCGGGGCGCCCTGGTGACGCACGGGGGGGAGATTCGATGAGCCAGGACCTCGAGCTGGGGCTCTACGTCTTCGTGCTGGCCACGTTCCTCGGGCTGGAGATCATCCGCAGGGTGTCGCCGCTGCTGCACACCCCGCTGATGTCCCTGACGAACGCCATCTCCGCCATCACGATCGTCGGATCCATCCTGGTGGCGGGCGAGCAGAAGACGACCCTCTCCACCGTCCTCGGTTCCATTGCGGTGGCCTGCTCGATGATCAACATCGTCGGCGGATACCTGATCACCTACCGGATGCTTCGCATGTTCAGGAAGAGCGGGAAGAACCGGCCATGATCGACCGGGCCATCCCCCTGCTCTACCTCGGCGCGGCGGTCTCCTTCATCCTCGCGCTCAAGTGGCTCTCCGCGGTCCCCACGGCGCGGCGCGGCGTGATCGTGGGGGCGGCCGGGATGGCGCTGGCGGTCGCGGGGACGCTGCTGAAACCGGAAATCGAGAGCTACCGGTGGATCGCGGTCGCCTTCGTGGCGGGGACCGTCATCGGCGTGCCGATGGCGATGATGCCGATGACCGCGGTGCCGCAGCGGACCGCCCTCTCCCACGCCTTCGGGGCGCTGGCGGCGGCGCTGGTGGGGACCGCGGAATTCTACCTGAAGGCTCCCGCCATCGACCGCTTCACCATGGGAGCGCTGGCCCTCGAGGTGCTCCTCGGGTTCCTGACCTTCACGGCGTCGCTGATGGCGTTCGGCAAGCTCCAGGAGATCCTCCCCACCCGCCCCATCACCTGGAAGAGCCAGAACCTCCTCAATTTCACGCTCCTCGGGCTCGCGGCGGCGTCGGGGGCGTACCTCGTCGCCCGGCCGGAGGCGGCGTGGCTGTTCCCCGTCTTCGGCGCGCTCGCACTCGCGTTCGGCGTGATGCTCGTCATCCCGATCGGCGGGGCGGACATGCCGACGGTGATCTCCCTCCTCAACTCCTACGCGGGCCTTTCCGCGGCGGCGATGGGGTTCGTCCTGAACAACAAGCTCCTGATCATCGCCGGAGCGCTCGACGGTTCCTCGGGCTTCATCCTGTCGGTGATCATGTGCCGTGCGATGAACCGGTCGTTCACGAACGTGCTGTTCGGCGCCTTCGGACAAGCGCAGGCGTCGGCGGGGGCCTCCGGAGAGCGGCGCGCGGCCCGCAGCGCCACGCCGGAGGAGGCGGCGGGAATCCTTCACGTGGCGAGCCGGGTGATCGTCGTCCCCGGGTACGGGATGGCGGTGGCCCAGGCGCAGCACAAGGTCCGGGAACTGTACGACGTCCTGACGAAGGCGGGCGTGGACGTGCGGTTCGCCATCCACCCGGTGGCGGGGCGCATGCCGGGGCACATGAACGTGCTCCTCGCCGAGGCGAACATCCCGTACGACCGGTTGGTGGAGATGGAGGATGTCAACTCCGACTTCCCGCAGGCCGACGTGGCGCTGGTGATCGGCGCCAACGACGTCACCAACCCCGCGGCTCGCCATGACAGGAACAGTCCGATCTACGGGATGCCGATCCTGGACGTGGACAAGGCCCGCACGGTCATGGTCATCAAGCGGAGCATGAGCCCCGGCTTCGCGGGGATCGAGAACGAGCTATACTACCTGGACCGTACCCTCATGGTCTTCGGCGACGCGAAGAGCGTCGTGGGGAACATCGTGAAGGAGTTCGCCGGGGGAACGTGATCCGGCAGGCCGTCGAACGACGACGCCTTGGCGTAAAATAACGAATCGGGAGGGTACGTGGGACCCGTCGACTATATTCCGAGGATCCGCGACAACTACGCGCGGTTGGGGTACAAGGCCTACAACTGGGTGGAACACCGGGACACCGCACCGTGGGCCCCGCTCTGCAAACCGCTGTCCGAATGCCGGCTGGGAATGGTCGCCTCGGGAGGGATCTATGTCGCCGGGCAGGTGGCGTTTCATCACAAGGACGACACCTCGATCCGCGAGATCCCCGCGGACGTGGACACGAAGGATCTGCGCGCCACCCACTTCGCCTACGACCTGTCCGACGCCCGAACGGACCCCAACGTCGTCTTCCCGATCGACACCCTGCGACGCCTTGTCCGGGAAGGGTTTCTCGGAGGACTGTCGAGCCGCTTCCACACGTTCATGGGCGGGATCTACTCCTCCCGCCGCGTCACCGAAGACCTCGCTCCGCGGCTGACCGGGCGGTTCCGGGAGGACGGGGTGGACGCGGTGCTGCTGGTCCCCGTCTGACCCGTGTGCCACCAGTCCGTGGGACTGGTCGCAAGGCACGCGGAGGCCGCCGGGATACCGACGCTCTGCATGACGAGCGCCCTGGACATCACGCGGGCGGTCAACCCTCCCCGCGCGGCGTTCCTCGACTTCCCCCTCGGCCACACGACCGGCAAGCCGCGCGAACCGGAACTGCAGCGGGAAATCCTCATCGGGGCGCTGTCGTCCTTCGAAACGATGACGGCTCCGGGTTCGGTGAAGGAGCTGCCGTTCCGCTGGTCGGAGGACGAGGGGTGGAAAGCGAAGGCGTTCGCGGAAGGGGACGAACGGGCGGCGCGCCACGACACCCCGCAGTACCAGGACGAGGAGGACCGCCGCCGGGCGGAACAGGGGGGTCCCCCCTCCTGCCCGGTCTGCCGATCCTGAAGGACCGCGAACCGGGACCCTGTTTCCCCCTTTGCTGATGTAACCTCAATTCCGGATCCAAATGAGCGAGGCCCCGATGAATTCTCCCCTGTCTCCCCTGTTCCGCCCGTCACGGATCGCCGTCATCGGCGCGTCGTCCAACCCCGACAAGATGGGGTTCCAGATCTTCCGCAACATCAAGGAAGCCGGCTTCGCCGGCGAGATCGTCCCCGTGAACCCGAAGGGCGAGGTGATCCTGGGCGTCCCGTCGATCCGATCCGCCGCCGAACTTCCCGAGGGGACCGACCTTGCGGTGGTGATCATCCCGGCGAAGCTGGTCCCCGGCACGATGCGCGAACTGGGAGCGAGGAAGGTGAAATCGGCGATCGTGATCACCGGCGGGTTCGCCGAGTCGGGCGACGCGGGGGCGGCCCTCCAGGCGGAGATGGCGGAGGCGGCGCAGGCGGGAGGCATCCGGGTGGTCGGTCCCAACTGCCAGGGGGTGAACTATCCGTACCACGGCGTGTGCGCCTCGTGGCCGCTGATCACCCGCCGGGGAGAAATCGCGATCGTCTCGCAAAGCGGCACGGTCGGCGCGGCGCTCATCGACTGGGCGTCGGAGGAACGACTCGGGTTTTCCGCCTTCGTCAGCATGGGGAACCGGTCCGACGTGGACGAGGCGGACCTGATCGGTTTCTTCGGGGAGGATCCGCACACGAAGGTGGTCGCCCTCTACATCGAGGGGGTGAAGGACGCCGCGAAGTTCCTCTCCGCCGTCCGCGCCTGCCCCAAGCCGGTGGTGATCTTCAAGGCGGGGCGGACCGAGCGGGGACGCAAGGCCGCGGAGTCCCACACCCGGTCGCTGGCGGGACGGGACGAGATCTACGACGCCGTGTTCCGGCAGAACGGCGTGCACCGCGCGGCCACGCTGGAGGAGCTGTACGATTTCGCCAAGGCGCTCGCCTACGTCCCGCCCCCCAAGGGTCCGAGGACGCTCATCGTCACCAGCTCCGGGGGGTCCGCCATCATCGCCACGGACGTCGCGGAGGAGGAGGGGCTTCGCGTCACCCCGCTCTCCCCCGCCCTCTCCCGGAAGCTCCGGGAGATCCTCCCCTCCCATTGCATCGTCGGCAACCCCCTCGATCTCACCGGGGACACCGACGCGGCCCGTTACCGGAGCGTTCTCGATGCGGCCGACGGGGAATACGACGTGGTGATGACGATCTTCGGGGACCCGATTCCGGGAGCCTCCGAGGTGATCCGGCCCGGGCGGTGCGAGCTGGTGGCGTACCTGGGGGGCGCGGATGTGGAACGCGAGGAGCGGGTGCGGTTCCACGAGAAGAAGATCGCCGTATTCCCGACGCCGGAACGGGCCGTGAAGGCACTCTCCTGCCACGTCCGTTTCCACCGCGGCCGGTTCCCGCTCGCCGCGGAGGAAACGGCGCACGCATCGAAGGTCCCGGCCCGGGCGATCTCTCCCGCCGACTCGATGCAGCTCCTCGCCCGCGCCGGGTTCCCGTTGACCCGGTTCCGGCGGGCGGGCAGCGAGGAGGAAGCGGCGGCGGCGGCGCGGGGGATCGGCTTCCCGGTGGCGGTGAAGATGAACTCCCCGGATGTGACCCACAAGAGCGATGCGGGTGGCGTCTTCCTGAACGTGGCGGACGAGACGGGCGTCCGCGCGGCGTTCCGGGCGATCCGGGACGCGGAAGGAAGGCTCGGCGCCCGGGCCGGCGGGGCGCTGGTATGCGCGATGGCGCCCGCGGGACAGGAGGTGATCGTCGGCGTGACGCGGGATCAGCAGTTCGGCCACGCCGTGATGTTCGGTCTCGGGGGGATCTTCGTCGAGGTGATGAAGGACGTATCGTTCCGGGTGGCGCCGCTCTCCGAAAGGGACGCCGCGGAGATGGTTTCGGAGATCCGTGGATACCGGGCGCTGACCGGGCTGCGCGGAAAGCCGCCGGCGGACCTGGGCGCCTTGCGCGCGCTCCTGCGCCAGGTGTCCGCGTTCCTCGCCTCTAACCCGCAGATCGAGGAGATGGACCTCAACCCGGTCATCGTGCACGAGCGGGGGCTCTCCATCGCGGACGCCCGGGTGGTGCTGAACGCTTAGTGCGCCTCCGGGACTCCCTCTTCGGCTGCGCCGCCTCGGAGAGGGGCTCCGTTCGGCGCTCAGCGCGTCCCGCGGAAAAAGAATGCGTGGCTGTCGCCGAACCAGTGCGGAGTCCGGGCCGCGATGGCGCGGATCGCCGGGTCGCCCAGGATCCGCTGCCGCAGGAACCGCCGGGCCGGCGCCCTTCCCCAGCCTTCCCCGGCGGGGACCGGCCGATACAGGCCGAGCGGCTCGTCCCCGTCGGAGGACCCGTCCTCCCCCGTTGCGCCCCTTTCCGCAAGTCCGGGCCAGGACGCATCCCGCGGCAGGTTCAGGATCGACAGGTTCAGGAACCCGATCTCCCCCGCATGCCCGGACAGGAACGACAACGTCCGCTCGGCGTCGGTCTCCGTCTCTCCCGGGGCGCCGAGCATCACGTAGACGAAGGCGGCGATCCCCGCCTTCGAGAGGTTCGACAGGATCGCCGAGGCGTCGGCGACGCGCGTCCCCTTCCCCATCCGGTCCAGGAGCGGCTGCGACCCGCTCTCCAGCCCCAGTTGGAGCATCGAGCAGCCCGCCGCGGCGAGCGACGCGGCGAACTCCGGATCGAGGAGTTCCCGCTCGAAGCGGGCGAATCCGTGCCACGAGAGGCCGCGGAGCAGGCTCCCGCTCGAAGCCATCGACCGGAGTACGCCCACCGGGATCGCGTTGTCCGTCAGGTGAAAGCGTTGAACCCCGTACCGATCGGACAGCTTCCGCACCAGTGCGGGGAATCCCCCCGCATCCGCCGCGCGGTACGGGTGGGTCGGCGCGACCGCCTCGGGGCAGAACCGGCATCTCCGCCAGTAGCACCCCCGCGTCGCGGAGACCGGAAGGACCGGCCCCGGGGAGAAATACTTCCGCAGCGGCGCAAAGCCGAAATCGGGGAGGAACTCCACCGCTTCCCCATCTTCGAAAAAGACGCCGCCCCCGACGGACGCGCCCGCCGCGAGCGCCGCGAGGGCGCTCTCCCCCGGACCGAACCCGATCCCGTCGAAGGGGAGGAACGCGGAATCCATGGTGCGGAGCGCCCTCCTCCATGAGGTGAACATTCCCCCGCCGCCGAAGACCGGGACGCCGGGCAGGAGACGACGCAGCAGCCCCGCCAGTTCGAAGGCGGGGAGGACCTGGTGCCGGTAGTTCACGGAGATCGCGATGCCGCGCGGCCGCATCCTTTCGACGCGGGGAAGGAGTGCGTCGCGGAAGTAACCGGAGAAGACGGTTCCCGCTTCCCCGCCCGCAACCAGGGAGAGGTCCCGGGGGGAAAACTCCGAGAGACCGCCGTGAACGTAGTCGCCGAGCGTCAATCGCTCGCGTCCGCTCCCGCCGCGGTACGAGGTGAGCGCCGTGTTCAGGTGGCGCGCGGCCGCGGTGTACCTGGGAAGGGATGTTCCGGCCTCGGGGGACCGCAGGAAGGAGAGCGCCCGGGGGACGTTCCGCACGGCGCGACGCAATGCGGTGGCGGGCGCGGGGTCCGCGGACGCCGCCAGCCGATCCGCGTCCAGCAGGTGGAGGTACGCCTCGAGGTTGGCGTCGATCGCCTCCGCCGCCGCACCCTCCCGCCTCAGGTGGGAGAGGAGGACCGCCGTCCCCAGCGGCGGTTCCGCGGGCCGTGCGGCGGGCGGGTGGATCAGCAGGAGGTCCGGGCCCGCCATATCTCCCCGTCAGTCGTCCTCGTCCACGATTTCAAAGTCCCCCTCGTGCTTGCAGTGAGGGCATTGCTCGGGGACCTCTTCCACGTCGATCTTGAACTCCTCCCCGCACGCGGGGCACAGGACGACCCATTCGCTCACGACGCCCCCTCCTTCCGGGTTACGCCACCGGACCGCTCAGTATGCGGCCTTCTCGACCCGGTCCCCCTTGCGGAGCGGGTCCGCCGCCGTGATCATGTTCACCGGCGTCGCGCGCCCGACCGTCACCTTGACCCGATCCCCCGCGCGGAAACCCGACAGGTCGATCCCCGCGTCCGCCTCGACCTTGTAGTTCCAGGACGCCCCCGCGGCATCCCGCACCGTGAAGACGCCCTCCGCGGGGTCAAGGCGCACGACCGTCCCGGTGACCGTCCGCTCTTCCGCGGCGGCCGGGGCGGGGAACGCCCCCAGGGCGAATGCGGCGACCAGCAAGGACGCGACGATTCTCCCGGCCATTATCCCCCCCCCTGCGAAAACCGAAGCCATTCCATTTTACCGCGTATCGCGGGAATCCCGAGCCCGGCCCCCAGGGAGAATTGCGACGACGCACAACGTACATCTGTAGAGTGCACAGGGGGCCCCGCGTTCGTCGTGCCTTTCCACGATAAGATACGTATGTATCGGGAGGACGGGATTTCCCGCGACGATCACGGAAAGGACGGGACGGGCATGACGGGACCCCAGGTACGGACAGGCGCGGAACGGAACGGGACGATCCTGCTGGTGGAGGATTCCGACGTGGTGCGCGAGGTGATCGCCCGAATGCTTGAAAACGGCGGGTTCGACGTTCACAAGGCATCCGGCGGGGAAAAGGCCCTCTCTCTCTTGCGGAGCGGTGACGTGCCGTTCGACCTCCTGCTGATCGACGTCGTCATGCCGGAGATGAGCGGGGTGGAATTGGCCGACAGGGTGGCGTCGGAACACCCGGAAACACGGATCCTGTTCATGACCGGGCACTCCGACGATATGGTATCGGGCAAGGGGATGCTCGGCGGGAATCGGGAATATATAGGGAAGCCATTCTCCCAGGGAGAGATCCTGGAGAAAGTGCGGGTGATCCTTTCCCGCTGAAGATCGCCGGCTGCTGCTGCGTGAGGCAGTGGAGCGTGCCGAACCCCCAGACGAGATCCACGGCGTGGATCCCCACCACCGGCCGATCCCGGAACAGTTCGGAGAGGATCCCGAGCGCGGCCCGGTCGTTCGGGTCGTTGAAGGTGGGGACGAGCACCGCCGCGTTGCAGACGTAGAAGTTCGCGTAGCTCGCCGGCAGGCGGATCCCGTCGAAGCGCAGCGGCGCCGGCATCGGCAACGGGACCACCTCGAGGCGGGAGCCGTCCTCCAGCCGGGCGGAGGCGAGCCGCTCCCGGTTCGCCTCCAGCGCGCGGTGATTATCGTCTTTCGGGTCCTTCTCCCGGCACAGCACCACCGTTTTGGGGCCCGTGAAGCGGCACAGGTCGTCCACGTGGCCGTGCGTGTCGTCCCCGGCGATCCCGCGTCCAAGCCAGATCACGTTCGTCGCCCCGAGGGTGCTTCCGAAGACGGCTTCCAGATCGCCGCGGGACATCCCCGGGTTGCGGGCCTGGACCACCGGATCGAGGAGACACTCCTCCGTGGCGATCAACGTGCCCCGCCCGTTCACTTCGATCGCGCCCCCCTCCAGCACGACCTCCCGGTTCCGCACAAGGGGGCGAATCCGGCGCAGGCCAAGGGCCGCGGCCGCACGCGCGGAAACCCGGTCGTCGTTCCGCCAGTCGGGGTATCGCGCCCACGCGTTGAACCGGAACCCCGCGACCGCCACCTCGCGCTTCGGGCGGTCCCTGCGGACGAAGATCGGGCCGAAGTCGCGTGTCCAGCCGCGGTCGGTGGGAATCCGGAAAAACGCGATCCGGGAGAGGTCCACGGCGGCGCGGGCGAAAAGCCGGAGCGCCTTCGCTTCGTGCGCCTTCGACTGGACGAGGATCCGGACGGTCTCGCCGGCGGCGATCTTCCGCACGATCTCCCCGTAGACCCAGGGGATGGCCGCGAACTTGCCGGGCCAGTCGGACCGGTTGTGGGGCCACCCGATCCAGGTCGCCTCGTGCGGTTCCCACTCGGCGGGCATCCGGTACTTCGGGCGGGGCGTCCCCGCCGCCGGGGTCAACGCTTCTTCCCCCACGGCTCATCGTCGAGGATGCGGCTCGTGATCCCGGCGTAGGCGTCGATCCGCCGGTCCCGCAGGAACGGCCAGTTCCGCCGGACCTCCTCGATGAGGGCCGGATCGACCTCCCCGAGGAGGATCTCCTCCCGATCCCCGGACGCCTCGGCGAGCACCGCGCCTTGCGGGTCGCACAGGAACGACGATCCCCAGAACTCGATCCCCGCTCCCCCTCCTTCCGGGACCTCGTGGCCCACCCGGTTGGCCGCCGCCACGTACACGCCGTTCGCCACGGCGTGGCCCCGCTGCACGGTGCGCCAGGCGTCGCGCTGCCGCTCTCCGTGCTCCTCCTTCTCGCGGGGGTGCCACCCGATCGCCGTCGGGTAGAAGAGGATGCTCGCCCCGGCGAGCGCCGTCAGCCGGGCCCCTTCCGGGTACCACTGGTCCCAGCAGATCATCGTTCCGATCCTTCCCGCCCGGGTATCGAACGCGCGAAAACCGAGGTCCCCGGGGGTGAAGTAGAATTTCTCGTAGAACGAAGGATCGTCCGGGATGTGCATCTTCCGGTAGACGCCGGCTACCGCGCCGTCCGCGTCGATCACCGCGGCGCTGTTGTGGTACACCCCCGATGCGCGGCGCTCGAAGACGGGAGCGATCACGACGACTCCCGCATCCCGTGCGACCGCGGAGAGCGCGTCCGTGGTCGGCCCCGGAAGCGGCTCCGCGAGGTCGAAGAAGGCGGGGTCCTCCGTCTGGCAAAAGTACCTGGAGCGGAACAGTTCGGGAAGGCACACCACCCGCGCCCCCCGGCGTGCCGCCTCCCGGACCCTTTCCACGCCCTTTTCGAGGTTCTCTCCCGGGTCCGTACCCATCGTCATCTGTACGAGGGCGACCGTAAACTTCCCCGCTCCTTCCTTCCGGGACGCGTTCATCCGGCCAGATCCCGGAACAGCCACGGGGTCACTTCCCTCCGCTGCCGCTCGTACCGGTCGATCTCCCCCGCGCAGGCGAGCGTGAGGGCGATCTCGTCCAACCCCTCGAGGAGGCACGTCTTCGCAAAGGACGCGACCCCGAATGCGTGGATGTCGCCGTTCGGGCCCGTAACCGTCTGCCCCACCAGGTCCACCTCCACCTTGCCGCCCGGCGCGGCGAGCAGGGCGTCGATCAGCGAGCGCACCGCCGCCGCCGGGAGCGTCACCGGCAGCATCCCGTTCTTCAGGCAGTTGTTGTGGAAGATGTCGCTGAAGGATGGCGCGATCACCGCGCGAAAGCCGAAGTCCATCAACGCCCACACGGCGTGCTCGCGGGAGGAACCGCAGCCGAAGTTCTCCCCCGCCACCAGCACCTTGCCGCCGCGATACGAAGGCCGGTTCAGCGGGAAATCGGGTCGCTCCTTCCCGTCCACGTCGTACCGCCACGCGAAGAACAGCCCTTCCCCCAGCCCCGTGCGCTTCACGGTCTTCAGGTACCGCGCCGGGATGATGGCGTCCGTGTCGACGTTTCTCCGGTCCAGGGGAACCCCCACCGTGCTCAAGGAAAGGAACTTCTCCCTCATCGCGCCATCTCCCGGACGTCGGCGATGCGGCCGGTGATCGCCGCCGCAGCCGCCATCGGCGGACTCATCAGGTGCGTCCGCCCGCCGGGCCCCTGTCGCCCCTCGAAGTTCCGGTTCGACGTGGAGGCGCACCGCTCGCCGGGCTTGAGCTTGTCCGGGTTCATCCCCAGGCACATCGAACACCCCGGGAGGCGCCACTGGAAGCCGGCGTCGAGGAACACGCGGTCCAGCCCCTCCTCCTCCGCCTGCCGCTTCACCAGCCCCGACCCCGGGACGACCAGGGCCGTGACGCCGGAGGCCACGTTCCGCCCCTTCGCCACCGCGGCGGCGGCCCGCAAGTCCTCGATCCGGGAGTTGGTGCAGGAGCCGATGAACACCTTGTCCACGGGGATGTCGGTCAGCCGCGTCCCGGGGGAGAGCGCCATGTACTCCAGCGCCCGCCGCATCCGCGCCCGCTCCCCGGGGTCTTCCTGGTCCTCCGGGTCCGGCACGGCGCCGCCCACGGGGAGGGCGTCCTGCGGGCTCGTCCCCCAGGTGACGTGCGGCTCGAGGGAGTCCGCCGCAAGCGCCACTTCGAGGTCCCATTTCGCATCGAGGTCGGACGACAATCCCTTCCAATAGGCTACCGCCCGGGCCTCGTGCTCCGGTCCCGGAGCGAGGGGCCTCCCTTTCACATAGGCGAAGGTGACCTCGTCGGGGGCGATCAGCCCGAACCGCGCTCCCGCCTCGATCGTCATGTTGCAGATCGTCATCCGGCCCTCCATCGACATCCGCCGGATCGTCTCCCCCGCGAACTCGATCGCGTACCCGGTACCGCCGGAGGCGCCGATCTTCGCGATGACGGCGAGAATGACGTCCTTCGGGGTAACGAAGGAATTCAGCTCTCCGTTCACCGTGACGCGCATCTGGCGCGGTTTCTTTTGCCACAGCGCCTGCGTCGCCAGGACGTGCTCCACCTCGGAGGTGCCGATTCCGAAGGCGATCGCGCCGAAAGCTCCCAGGGTGCCGGTGTGGGAATCGCCGCACACGACCGTGATCCCCGGCTGGACGAGCCCCGACTCGGGGCCGACGATGTGGACGATCCCCTGCCGAGGGTCGTCGATGTCGAACAGGGCGATCCCCGCGCCGAGGGCGTTTTCCCGCAGGGCCTGGATCTGTTCCCGGCTCCCCCGGTCGTCGATCCGCACCGAGCGGTCCGGCGTGGTGGGAACGTTGTGGTCGGGCACGGCCAACATCGCCCCGGGGCGGCGGACGGATCGGCCGGCCGCCGAAAGACCCGCGAACGCCTGGGGGCTCGTCACCTCGTGCACCAGGTGCCGGTCGATGTAAAGGAGGACATCGTCCTCCCGCGCCGTCACGACGTGGCGGTCCCAGACCTTCCCGAATAGCGTCGGCATCGCTCCCTCCCCATCCCATTATAGTGACAGGACAGGGGAAAACGCGGTACAACCACGCGAGAAATCGTCCGCCCGGGTCGGGCGGGAAGGAGGCGGTGATGAACGAGGTCGTCCGGGTGGAACGGAAGGGGGGGGTCGCGACGGTCCGGATGAACCGGCCGGAACGGCTGAACGCCTACAACGCGGAGATGGGGGATGCGCTCCTGACGGCGGGCCTGGACGTCTCGGCCGATCCGTCGGTGCGGTGCATCGTGCTGACCGGCACGGGGAAGGCGTTCTCCGCCGGCGGCGACGTGGAGATGATGTCGTCGATCCGCGGGGAAGGATCGGGGGGGTTCCTGGAACTTACGGTCCGCCTGCACGCCTTCATCGCCACCCTGCGCAGGGCCCCGAAACCGGTCGTCGCGGCGGTGAACGGCGTCGCGGCGGGCGCCGGCTTCTCCTTCGCCCTGGCGTGCGACACCGCGGTGGCCGCCTCTTCCGCGCGGTTTACGCTCGGGTACCAGAACATCGGGCTCTCCCCCGACGGGGGGATGACGTTCTTCCTCGCCCGCGCGCTGGGCACCCACCGGGCGATGGAGATGACGCTCTTCTCGAAGGTTCTCTCCGCTTCACTGGCCGCCGCGTGGGGGCTGGTTCACGAGGTCTTCCCCGACGCCGACTTCGCATCGAAGGTGGAGGCGCTGTCCACGCAACTGGCGGCGGGTCCCACCCTGGCGTTCGCGCGGGCGAAAGAGCTCTACAACCGCGCCTTGTCGCAGCCGCTGGAGGCGCAGTTGGAGGAAGAGCGGCAGAACATCGCGCGGTCGGGAGCGACTCGCGACTTCCGCGAAGGGATCGCCGCATTCCTCGAGAAACGCCCCGCCAGGTTCGAGGGGCGGTGAGGACCCGTCGCCGCGAAGGAAGCCGCCGTCCGCGTGCTGCTTGACAGAATGGCGTTCTGATTTTCTCACCCACCCTTGTAAGATCCATCACGGAAACGCCGCGCCCGACGGGATAACGTGGAGTCGTGGAGAGGAGGTGAACACCATGGAAATCCTCGCCCTCGATGAGTTCGTCGTCGGGTTCGGAGTCGCGTTCACCACCCTGCTGGCCCTGATCGGCGTTGCCGCGGGGATCGTCCTGGCCGGGATGGCCGAGGAGGAAGCGGCCGGCGCCCGACTTCTCTGGGCAGAGTGGCCGTTGCCCGAGAAGGCCGTGGCCGCTCCCAAGGTGGAGATCCGCCTGGCCGCGTGAGCCGCGCATCGTCCGGTCCACCGGGCCGCCCGCGGAAAGGTTCCCGATCGGAACCTCCCGCGGGCGGTTCGTTCCCCTCTCCGGAATCCGGCGCCGCAAACCATTGGATCGGCACCCTCCCCGGGGTAAAATGGCTGTCGGCTCCGCGGCGCCGCCGCGGGCCGGGGGGTGGCGCCTTGCCGCTGCCGTTCCTGTCGATCCGCGATCTCCTCGCCGGCGTCCCCGATGCGGACGCGGGGAGGTTTCACGCCCTCTGCGTGGAACGGCGATTCCCCCGGGACGCGGCGATCTTCCGGCAGGACGACGAAGCCGACGCGCTGTGCATCCTCCGGGAAGGGAACGTAAAGCTCGTGACCCTTTCCGAGACCGGGGACGACCAGATCCTCCACATCCTGCGACCGGGCGACCTCTTCGGAGAGCTCATCCTTCTGCAGGAGCCGCGTCCCTTCACCGCCGTGGCGATGACCGACGCCGTCGTCGCTGTCCTCCCCCGCGCCGGGCTCCTTGAACTGTTCGCCTTCTCGCCCGCCTTCACCCTCGGATATCTCCGGCTTCTGTCCCGGCGCCTCCACGAGGTGGAGCGCGTGTTCTCCGCCCTCGTCCACGCCTGGCCGCACCGCCGCCTCGCGAAGGAGCTGCTCCACCTGGCGGAGGACCTGGGGGAGGAGACCCCGAAGGGGACGCGATTATCGTTGCATCTGACCCACGAGGTCCTGGCGAACCTGATCGGGGCATCGCGGGAAACGGTGACGCTGCTGATCCGGAAGTTCGAGGAGACGGGGTTGCTGCACCGGGAGGGGCGGGAGCTCTTCCTGAACCGGGACCGGCTGGCGGAGTATCTCGGGCTTGCACGGATCCCATAACCGCCGGCTCGCCGGCGCGAAAGGGGGACCGCATGATACGAGTCAAGACGTTCACCACCACGTTGCAGATATTCCACACGAAGAAGGAACTGGACGACCTTGACCGGGCGGTCAACGACTTCCTCGCCTCCGGGAAGATCCCCGCCGTGGTTTCCGTCAGCGACGCGGTGACCACCGGTTCGGAGGGGGAGGCGATCGGAGTCATCCGCGTGGTGGCGTACGAGGCGCCCGCCGCCTGGCGGGAGGAGTACCACGAGCGGATCGACCGCCGGATCCGGGAATGGGGCGAGGAGATCGAGAAATTGAGCCGGAAGGCCGACGGCCTGGGCGCGGAAGCCCGCACGAAGCTCCGGAAGCAGGTGGAGGAGCTCAAGTCGCTGCAGGGGACGGCGAAGGAGAAGCTCTCCGGAATGCGGAAGGCGGGGGAGGAGGCCTGGGGGGACCTTCACGCGGGGGCGGAGTCGGCCATCGAGGAACTGCGCAAGGCGATCGAGGCCGCGGCGTCGAAGCGGAAGAAGTAGGAGGCCGGGTCAGTCGCCTGGGGAGGCTAATGTCTCAGTTCACGAATACGGTCAGCACAGAGAGCGTCGATGCGCCGCTCTGGCAAGGCGCACGACTGAGGCGTACTGGGAGTACGCCGCAAGGAGGGCAACGCAGCCGGAGCGGATGCAGCGGCGGTCGAATGCGATCGGATTTGTGAATTGAGGCATTAGTCTCCCCCGTCCCGGAACCGGTAATACTCCTCGGGGGTGTTGATGTTCCGGAAGGCCGAAAAGCCCGGAACGATCCGTTCGACCGCCTCGCGGGACATGCGGTGTACCCGAACCCGGTCGAAGAAGGAGACCACGCGGCACTGCCCGTTCCGCAGCGTCTCTTCCACGACGGGGAGGACGCTCTTCCGGTACACCGCGTGAAGCGGCTCCAGCCCCCCTTCCCCCTCGGGAACCACCACGTCCGCCTCCTCCGCCAGGGAGCAGAGGTGCCGGATGAGGTCCGGCGCAAGGTGCGGCATGTCGCACGCGACGACGAAGATCCTCTCCGACCCGCTGTGGCGCAACGCGGCGTGGATCCCCCCCAGCGCGCCCATCCCGGGGAAGAGGTCGGTAACGCGGCGGCACGGGAGAAAATCGTACCGGCCGGGTTCCGCGGTGACGACGATCACCTCCTCGAACAGATCCTCCATCCGCCGCAGGATCCCCTCGATGAACCGTCCGCCCTGGTACGGCAGGAGCGCCTTGTCGCTGCCCATCCGGGTGGACCGTCCGCCGGCGAGGATCACCCCGGTGATCCCCGGAATCCTCTCCGTGCCCCGGGCGGGGATCCGCAACGGGTGGGTGTACACGTTGAATCTCCTTCCCCGGACGTACCCGACGAGGGTGATCCCGAGCTCCCCGCAGATCCGGACCGCAAGGTCGGTGGGGGATGTGCGCGACGCGATCACGGAGATCCCGAGGGAACCCGCCTTCGCCGCCATTTCGGAGGATATGCGGCCGGAGGCGACGAGGATCCGGCCCGACAGGTCGACTCCCGTCAGGAGCGCCTGCCCCGCGAGCCGGTCGATCGTGTTGTGACGCCCGATATCCTCGGCGAACAGGAGAAGCCGCTCCCCGTCCCAGACGCCCGCGGAGTGGATTCCGCCGCTGCCGCGGTACGCATCCGACGCGCGCGCGAGGGCGTCCATCGCGGAAATGAGCGTCTCGGGGGGAACGAACGGTCCGGCGGAAGGGGCCTGGACCGGGCGCCCCGCCGCGTCGGGCACGTGGAAGCTGATCCCCGCGCCGCACCCCGAAGTCAGGGTCGGGGTGATGCCTTTCGGAACCTCTCCCCGGATCCGTACGGAAGCCGTTCCGGATTCCCGGCACACGCTCAAGGTCAGAAGATCCCCCGCGGACCGGATCAACCCCTGCATCCGGAGGAACCCGGCCACCAGGAAATGGAGGTCGTCGGGCGATGCGATCAGCGTGGCGAGGGCGACGCCGTTGACCGTGAGGCCGACGGGAACCTCGCGCACCGGCACATGATCGGCGGGAACCAGCCGGCGCCCGTCGTACCGGAGAACCCGGGGGGGGTCCCCGCCCTTCGCGTCGTTTCCGTGCGGGCGGCTCATTTCCCTCTCTCGAACCCTTCCTTCCCGGCCAGGAGGTCCAGGTGGAGCGTGGCGAGGTCTTTAGATTCCAGCGGTGCCGGCGATCCCCGTTCCCAATTTCCCCTCGATCTCCTTATACCACTTCGGGTGGTGTTTCCGCGCCCGGATTCGCCGGACATTGCCTCCGTGCGCACGGCGGGTACCGAAGGAGCCCGCCGCCGTGTAGTAGAATCGTTCGAGGCGGCAGGGCCGGCGGATGGACCGGACAATATTTCCAGGGGACGGGTGACCAGGATGCTCACGTATGACGAGGCGCGGGAGAGGATTCTCGACCGGGTGTCACCGCTGGGCGCGGAGCGGATCCCGCTGGACGCCGCGGCCGGCCGGTCGCTCGCGGGGGAGGTGCGCGCGCCGGCGGACCTTCCGCCTTGGGACAATTCGGCGATGGACGGCTACGCGGTGCGCTCCTCGGATTGCCCCGGCGAGGCGGTGCTGGCGATCGCAGGGTATCAGACCGCGGGGGGGCCCGGCGCGTCGGCGGTGCATAAGGGGGCCGCGGTCCGGATCATGACCGGTTCTCCCATCCCGGAGGGATGCGACGCCGTGGTCCCGTTCGAGGAGGCGGAGGAGCGCGACGGGTCGGTCCGCATCCCCGCCCCGGTCCGACCGCGTCAGCACATCCGCTTCCGTGGAGAGGACATCCGCGCCGGAGCGCAGGTCATCCCCGAGGGTACGATCCTGCGCCCCCCGCAGATCAGCCTGCTCGCCTCCTTCGGCCGTGCGATGGTCCCGGTGTACCGGAAACCGCGGGTGGCGGTCCTCTCGACAGGCGACGAACTGGTGGAGCTGGGGGAACCGCACGGCCATGGAAAGATCGTCAACAGCAACTCCCACGCTCTCGCCGCGGCGATCGCGGAGGCGGGGGGGGACCCGCTCCTGCTGGGGATCGCGCGGGACGAGCGGGAAGATCTTCGGGCGAAACTCTCCGCGGGGCTTGCCGCCGACGTCCTCGTCACCTCCGCCGGGGTGTCCGCGGGGGACCGGGACCTGGTGCGGGACGTCCTTTCGGAGCTCGGCGTCGAGAACGTTTTCTGGAAGGTACTCATCAAGCCCGGCGGCCCGACGGCGTTCGGCCTCGCGGGCACGACCCCCGTCTTCTCCCTGCCGGGGAATCCCGTTTCGAGCCTGATCACCTTCGAGGTGTTCGTCCGCCCCGCCGTGCGGAAGATGACGGGATCCCGCCACCCCGTGAAACCTCCGGTGAAGGCGGCACTCGGGGAGCCCGTAACGAAGAAACCCGGAAAAACGCAGTTCCTCCGGGTCATGATCGAATCGGGGAAGGAAGGGTACCTCGCGCGGACCGCGGGGGACCAGAACACCGGGATCCTGCGCACGCTCGTGCTGGCCGACGGGATCGCCGTCCTCCCGTCGGAACGCACTACGTTCCCTGCCGGGGAAATGGTGGACGTCCTTCTCCTCTACCGTGGCGGGTGACACTCTTCCCCTGCATCCCCGTAACCGGCAGGGCGGACCGGGCGCGCAGGAAGCGCTGCGTTCCGCCGAGGGGGGCCGTTCGCTCCGTCCGCTACCGCAACCTTCGCCGAGGCTGCGGCCAACCGTTGCCGTGCAACTCCGCTCAGACCCCCCGCTCGGTCTCCACTCCACGATGTTTGCGCGCATGAATCCCCCCTGGGGGCTTTACGATGGCCGGGATCGGGGGTAAACAGTACGGATGCGCGCGGGAGGCGGGGAACGGGATACGTGGCGGCGGCTTTCGGACGGCGAGCTGTCGTGGGAGGCGTTGCGCTCCAGGGCCCGGGTGCTCGAGGGAATCCGCGCCTTCTTCCGGGAACGGGGATTCCTCGAAGTGGACCCTCCGATCGCCCAGGCGTACCCGAACATCGACCCGAATATCTTCCCGGTGAAGATCACCGACTCCTCCGGAACCGCCACGAGGTTCTACCTGCACACCTCCCCCGAGCCGGCGATGAAAAAACTTCTTGCCGCCGGCTCCGGGGACCTCTTCTTCCTCGGAAAGGTGTTCCGGGACCGCGAGGGGTCGCCCCTCCACTTCGCCGAGTTCACGATGCTCGAATGGTACCGCGTGGACGCCCGCGCGGACACCGTGATGCGCGACGTCGAGGAGCTGGTCCGGACGCTGGCGCGTTCGATCGCAGGGGGAACCGCCGTTCGCCGCGGAAACAGGACGGTTCCGCTCGACCGGCCGTGGCCGCGATGGGAACTCGACGACGCGTTTCGTGAACTTCTCGGCGTCGGGATGTCGGACGAGCCCGGCCTTCGCGAGGCGCTCACCCGCCGGGGGGAGCGCCCGGGAGCGGACGAATCGTGGGAGGACCTGTTCCACCGGGCGTGTCTCGATGGGATCGAACCGGCACTCGCCGATCGGGGCGCCTGCTTCCTCACCGGGTACCCCGCCGTCCTCGGCGCGATGGCGCGCCGGCGGTCCGGCCGCCCCGAGGTGTCGGAGAGGTTCGAGGGGTTTCTGGCCGGCGTCGAACTCGTCAACGGGTACGAGGAACTGACCGATCCGGCGGAGCAGGAGGCCCGGCTCCTCGCGCTGGCGGACCGGCACCGGCGTTCTACCGGCGAAATCCTCCCCGTGGACCCGGGGTTCCTCGGCGCGCTCCGACGGGGGCTTCCCCCCTGCACGGGGGCCGCCCTGGGGGTCGACCGGCTGGTCATGCTCCTGCTGGGGAAGGACGACATCGCCGACGGGATGTACCGGTGAACTCCTCCGCCTTCCTTCTCTTCCTCCTCTCCTTCGGGCACATGTGCACGGACATCGTGCAGGGCGCCCTCCCGGCGCTGCTCCCGTTCCTGAAGGAGCGGTTCGACCTGTCGTACGCCGTCGCGGGGACGTTGCTCATGGCGGCGCACCTGACCTCCTCGGTCGTCCAGCCCCTCTTCGGCTACCTCACCGACCGGCGCCCCTTCCCGGTCCTGCTGCCGCTGGGTTGCGCGATCTCCGGGGTGGGCATCGCGCTGATCCCGCACTCCCCTTCGTTCGCCGGGCTGGTGGCGTTCGTCATGTTCACGGGGCTGGGCACCGCGGCGTTCCACCCGGAGGGGTTCAAGGCGACCGCGTGCATCGCGTCGGAGCGGCGGGCGACGGGGATGTCCTTCTTCTCCGTGGGGGGGAACCTCGGGTTCGCCATCGGCTCCCCCGCGGCGATCTTCCTCGTCTCGCGGTACGGTCTCCCGGGGGCGGCCGCCCTCCTGATCCCGGCCGCCGTCGCAGCGCTCCTCTTCCTCCCCGCCCTGCCCGTCATCCGGCACCGGATCCGGTCGGTAACCACGACCCCGCGGAAGAGCGCGATGAGCGGCGTGGACCGCCCCCTTTACGCCGTGTCGCTCATCATCCTGGTCGTCGTGCTGCGATCCTGGACCCAACTGGGGCTGGCCACCTACATCCCCTTCCTCTACCAGGACCAGTTGAAGAGCGATCCGGCGTACGTGGCGACCCTCCTCTTCCTCTTCCTCGGTTCCGGCACGGTGGGGACGGTGATCGGAGGGCCGCTGGCGGACCGGTTCGGCCACCGGCGAATGCTGTTCACCTCCATCGCCTTGCAGATCCCCCTCATCTTCCTGTTCCTGCGGTCGTCGGGGTGGCCCGTCTTCGTCGTGGCGGCCCTGCTGGGCGGCACGATCGTCTCCACCTTCTCCGTCACGATCGTGATGGCGCAGGAGCTGTTCCCGAAGCGGATGGCCACCGCCTCGGGCGCCATCGCCGGGTTCGCCATCGGAACCGGCGGCGTGGGGGTCACGCTCCTCGGGGCGGTCGCCGACCGGTACGGCGTCCCGGCGGCCACGCACATGATCAACGTCCTCCCGGCGATCGGCGCCCTGCTCGCCCTGCTCCTGCCGCTGCCGTGGAAGGTAGGGGAGGAGCACTGACGGTCCTTACGGCGGCGCGAACCGAAGGGAGGACTCCATGACGCCATTCGACGAACGGTACGGGAAGATCCTCGACCTGGCCGAGAGCATCCGGGCGCACAGGGAAAAGTTCATCGGGCGGTCACGGAACGTTCCGGATCAAGCAGGGGCCGAAGCTCCTGAGCATTGAGACCTCGACGTCGGGGACCGGCCGGGGTGGAGCTGGCCGGGGTGGAGCTTGACAGCGGAGAGGCGCCCCCTCTACGATGGAACAAACCGACTGAGTGCTCACTCGGCACCTTTCCCAAGGATGAATTATTTAAATCGACCTGCTGGAGGACCCGGATGAAACCGAAGGAGACCGTTCGCGGACCGCTGAAACTGTTCCTGGTGTTGATGGTTCTCCTCGTCGGTCTCTTACCCGGCGGCTGCGGTAATCAGCAGCAATCCGCGCCACCTGCCGTCCCGGAAGTGGCCACGATGACGGTCAAGCCGCAGCAGGTCGTGCTGACCACCGAGTTGCCGGGCCGTACGTCAGCCTACCGGGTCGCGGAAATCCGTCCCCAAGTAAACGGCCTCATTCAGAAACGACTGTTTACGGAAGGTTCCCACGTCAGCAAAGGCCAGGCGCTCTATCAGATCGATCCCGCTCCTTTTCAGGCGGTCCTTGACAACGCCAAGGCCGCCGTGGCCAAGGCCGAAGCCAACCTGCATGCCACCCGATCGAGAGCCGAACGCTTCAAGGAACTGCTTCCCGAAAAAGCGGTCAGCCGGCAGGAGTACGACGACGCGGCAGCGGCCCTGAAACAGACGGAAGCCGATATCGAGTATTGGAAAGCGATGGTTCAGACAGCACGCATCAACCTGGGCTATACCCGAATCACCGCCCCCGTCTCCGGCCGCATCGGCAAATCCAATGTGACGGAAGGCGCCCTGGTGACGGCGCAGCAGCCCGCGCCCCTGTCGATTATTCAACAGCTTGACTCCGTTTACGTGGATGTTCCTCAATCCACCGCCGAAATGTTGCGATTGAAGCGCTTGCTGGAGGGCGGCCGCCTGAATCGAGGCGGAGCGGGCCGGAAGAAGGTCAAACTTTTTCTGGAGGACGGCACGGCGTATCCATTGGCGGGGACGCTTCAGTTTCGGGATGTAACGGTGGATCCGACCACCGCTTCCGTCATCCTGCGGGTCGTCTTTCCGAACCCGCAGGGAGTTCTCCTGCCGGGCATGTTTGTCCGGGCGGTGGTGCGGGAAGGGATCAAGGAGCAGGCCATCCTTATTCCCCAACAGGCCGTGTCGCGCGATCCCAAAGGAGATCCCGTCGCGCTGGTCGTGGACGCCGGGGGCAAGGTCTCACAGCGGATGCTCACGCTCGATCGCGCTATCGGCGACAAATGGCTCGTCACCACGGGCCTCGAATCCGGCGATCGGGTGATCGCGGAGGGGATGCAAAGGGCACGCCCCGGCGCTTCCGTGAAGGTCGTTCCTTTCGAAGCCGCGAAATCGAAGTAACGGAGGCGCACGATGCTGTCGAAATTCTTCCTGGATCGCCCCGTCTTTGCCTGGGTCATCGCCATCATCATGATGCTGGCGGGAGGGCTGGCGATCTACAATTTGCCTGTCTCACAGTATCCGCCCATCGCCCCGCCCTCCATCGCCATCGACGCCTTTTATCCCGGCGCCTCCGCTCAGACCGTGGAAGACAGCCTGGTTCAGATCATCGAGCAGAAGATGACCGGGTTTGACAAGTTGTTGTACATGTCCGCCACCAGCGATGCCTCCGGCGCCGGGAGGATCGAGCTCACCTTCGCTCCGGGGACCGATCCGGACTTCGCCTGGGCCCAGGTGCAGAACAAGCTCCAGCTCGCCATGGCGAGCCTGCCCGACGTGGTGCAGCGCCAGGGTGTCAAGGTCAGCAAATCCACCCGGAACTACCTGTTGATCGTGGGGCTGACCTCGGAAGACGGCAGCATGGATGACTATGACCTGGCGGACTTCGCCCAGTCCAACATCGAGCAGGTACTGGCGCGGGTGCCGGGCGTGGGCGAAGTGGAAACCTTCGGCTCCCAGTATGCCATGCGGGCCTGGCTGAACCCGGACAAGCTGACCGCGTTCCAACTGACGGTGGAGGATGTCGTCGCGGCGATCCGCGCCCACAACGTGGAGGTCTCCGCCGGCCAATTCGGAGGGTTGCCGGCGGTGAAGGGCCAGCGGTTGAACGCCTCTGTGATCGTCCAGAACCTGCTGAAAACTCCGGAGGAGTTTGCCGCGATCCCCATCCGCACCAACCAGGACGGCTCCTTCGTGCGCGTGCGCGACGTGGGACGGACGGAACTGGGCACCGAGCGGTACGCAAGGCACGTGCTTTTCAACGGCAAACCCGCGATCGGGCTGGCCATCCGGCAGGCCGCAGGCGCCAATGCGCTGGATACGGCCAAAGCGATCAAGGCGAAGGTGGAGGAGTTGTCCAGGTACTTCCCCCCCGGCATGGTCGCCAGCTACCCCTATGACACGACGCCCTTCGTGAAGGTGGCCATCGACGAGGTGGTCAAGACGCTGCTCGAGGCGATTCTGCTGGTCTTCCTTGTGATGTACCTTTTCATGGGAAACATCCGGGCCACGCTGATTCCGACCATCGCGGTGCCTGTGGTGATCCTGGGGACGTTAGCCGTCCTGGCTCTGTTCGGATTCTCCATCAACATGCTGACCATGTTCGCGATGGTGCTGGCCATCGGCCTCCTGGTGGACGACGCCATCGTGGTGGTGGAAAACGTGGAACGGGTCATGGCCGAGGAGGGGCTATCGCCCCGGGAAGCCACCGCCAAGTCGATGGAACAGATCACCAGCGCCCTGATCGGCATCGGCCTGGTGCTCTCGGCGGTATTCGGTCCCATGGCGTTCTTCGGCGGCTCGACCGGCGTCATTTACCGCCAGTTTTCCGTCACCGTCATCGCCTCCATGCTGCTGTCGGTCGTGGTGGCCCTGATCCTGACCCCGGTCCTGTGCGCGTCGCTCCTCAAGCCGGTGGCAAAGGGGCATGAGCCCGCGGAAACCGGCTTCCGTCCGTTCCGGCCTTTCTTCCGGTGGTTTGATCGGGTCTTCTACCGTTTAAGGGACGGGTACCAGGCGATGGTGGGCCGGATTCTCGCGAGGAGGTTCCGCTACCTGATGGTCTACCTCCTGATCGTGGCGGCCCTGGGATTCCTGTTCCTGCGAATGCCCACCGCCTATCTCCCCAATGAGGACCAGGGATTCATGTACGTCCAGGCGATGCTGCCGGCGGGTTCGACCCTGGAGCAGACCGAGCAGGTCCTGGATCAGGTCCGAAACCATTTCCTGGCGGATGAAAAGGAAGCGGTGAAATCCTGCTTTACGATTGCCGGCAGTGGCTTTTCCGGCGCGGGACAGAACGTCGGGATGGCGTTCGTCATGCTCAAGGACTGGGATCTGCGCCGGCGTGCGGACCTGAAAGTGGACGCGTTGGTGGGACGCGCCACCGGAAAGTTCTCGAAGATTCGCAACGCGCTGGTGTTCGCGTTCCCGCCGCCGGCAGTCCGCGAGCTCGGTCAGGCGGGCGGGTTCGACTTTCAATTGCAGGACCGGGGCGGGTTGGGCCACGAAGCGCTGATGGCGGCCCGCAACCAGTTGCTCGGCATGGCCGCCCGGGATCCGAGGCTGACCCGTGTCCGACCCAACGGACTGGAAGATGTGCCCCAATACCGAATCGATGTGGATTGGGAAAAGGGGGGCGCCCTGGGGGTCCCCGTCGACGCCATCCACAACACCATCTCGGCGGCATTCGGCGGCGCCTATGTGAACGACTTCATCCAGGGCGGACGGGTAAAGAGGGTATACGTCCAGGCCGACGCGCCGTACCGCATGCTGCCGAACGACCTGAACCGGCTCTACGTTCGCAACGGCGCGGGGACGATGACGCCGTTCGCTTCCTTCGCCACCGGCCATTGGTTCGAGGGGTCGCCGCGGCTGGAGCGTTTCAACAGCTTCCCGTCGTTGAGCATCTGGGGCGAAGCGCCGCACGGGAGGAGCTCGGGGGATGCAATGCGGGCCATGGAAGGGATCGCCTCGAAGTTGCCGAAGGGCTTCGGTTTCGACTGGACCGGACTCTCCTACCAGGAGAGGATGGCAACGTCCCAGGCCCCGCTGCTCTTCGCCTTTTCCATCGTCGTGATTTTTCTCTGCCTGGCGGCCCTCTACGAGAGTTGGACCGTTCCCATCACGATCCTGCTGGCATTGCCGCTCGGGGTCATCGGCGGAGTGGCGGCCACATCGCTTCGAGGACTGCACAACGATGTGTACTTTCAGATCGGGCTCCTCACCGTTCTGGGGCTCACGACCAAGAACGCCATTTTGATCGTTCAGTTCGCCATGGCCAAAGTGGACGAGGGAGCGGGGTTGATCGAGGCCACGCTGGAAGGGGCGAAATTGAGGTTTCGCCCGATCGTCATGACCTCGCTGGCCTTCGGCTTCGGCGTCCTTCCCCTGGCCATGGCCAAAGGGGCCGGCGCCGGAGCGCAAGTGGCGATCGGCACCGGCGTCCTGGGCGGGATGATTACCGCCACCTTCCTGGCGATCTTCTTCATTCCCCTCTTCTTCGTGGGGGTGGTGCAACGGTTCGAAAAGAAGAAAGGCGGCCGGACGGAAGGTCCCGGTCCGGACGCCGGGACTCCCTCGGAGGAGCGCAAATGACGGTAAAGAAGCTGTTTCCACTCCTGGCGGTAACGGCCGTTCTTCTCGCCGGCTGCACACTGGCGCCGAAATACACGCGCCCCGAAGCGCCGGTTCCCGCCACCTGGCCGATCGGTCCCGCATACGATAACGCGCGGATCTCGTCCGGCGCGCCGGCGGCCGCCGAGGTTCAATGGCGGGAATATTTCACCGACGAGCGGCTTCGGAAGGTCATCGAATCGGCGTTGCGGAACAACCGCGACCTTCGGGTCGCCGCCTTGAACGTCGAAAGGGCGCGCGCGGTGTACGGCATCGCGCGGGCCGAGCTTCTTCCGACGGTCGATGTGACGGGCCGCGGGAGGAAGGAGCGCGTGCCCTCCTCGTCGTTCGGGAGCGACGGAGGATCGCTCATCCTCGAACGATACGATGTCAATCTTGGCGTCAGCTCCTGGGAGATCGACTTCTTCGGCCGCATCCGGAGCCTGAAAGATGCCGCGCTGCAGGAGTACCTCGCCACCGAGCAGGCCCGCAGCGGCGCGCAGATCCTGCTGGTGTCCGGAGTCGCCGACGCATACCTGACCCTCGCCGCGGACCGGGAAAACCTCAAGCTGGCCCGTTCCACGCTGGATACCCGGAAGGCGGCCTACGATCTGATCCGGAGGCGTTACGACGTCGGGCTCTCGACCGAACTGGACCTTCGGCAGGCGCAGACGAGAGTGGATGCGGCCCGGGTGGATCTTGCCCTCTACTCCCGATTGGCGGCTCAGGACGAAAACGCCTTGACCCTTCTGGCCGGATCGAAGTTGCCGGCCGAACTGTTGCCGGACCACCTGACCCTCGTAAACCCCGCCAGGGAGATTTCTCCCGGGATGTCGTCCGAGGTGCTCCTTCTCCGCCCGGATATCCTGCAGGCGGAAAATCTGCTCAAGGCCGCCAACGCCAATATCGGCGCGGCCCGCGCGACCCTCTTCCCCCGCATCTCCCTGACGACCGCCTTCGGGACGGCGAGCGGCGAACTGTCGGGGCTGTTCAAATCCGGTTCGAAAAGCTGGAACTTCTCGCCGCAGGTCGTCCTGCCGATCTTCGACGCCCGCGCATGGGCGGCGCTGGATGCGATCAAGGTGGAACGGAAAATCGCCGTGGCACAATACGAGAAGGCCATCCAGGCGGCCTTCAGGGAAGTGGCCGACGCCCTTGCCGTGCGGGGCACGGTGGAGGACCAGTTGTCGGCGCAGCAATCCCTGGTCGAAGCCGTATCGGAGACCTATCGTCTTTCCAACGCGCGCTACGCGAAGGGAATCGACAGCTTCCTCGGCGTCCTCGACGCGCAGCGCTCCCTCTATGCGGCGCAGCAGGGGCTGATCGCCGTTCGCCTGACGAGGTTCGCCAACCAGGTGAGACTGTACGCCGTGATGGGTGGAGGATCCCGATAAACCGCCCGGGGAGGCCATCGTGACCCGACGCACCTGGTATCGAATCGCCGCATCGCTGCTTTCCATGGCGGCGATGGGATCATCCGCACACGCGGCCGACAACGCCGCAATTCCTGTCCCGGGGGGCGCCCCGGCAACGGTCACATGGACCGTCGACCAGGTCGCCGACATCGCCGTGCGGAACCACCCTTTCGTCCACCAGTCCGACGCGGAAAGCGCGGCGGCCGCGGCCCGCAAGGGGCAGGCGCAGGCCGGCTGGTACCCCATCGTGAACCTCTCCACGGGGTACGCCCGCACGCGCAGCTTTTCCCCCTCCTCGCGCAATTTATCGGGACAGGGGGGGCGCAGCTTCACCATCCCGAACGAGTTTCTCCGCGGGGACCTCTCCTGGGTGCTGTACGACTTCGGCCGGACCGGCGCCTCGGTGGACCGCGCCGACGCCTTGGCCGCGATCAGCCGGGAAAACGCCGCGACGACGCGGGAGGACGTGGTCTTTATCGCGAAAGTGGCCTTCTACAACGTCCTCCGGGCGGAAAACACGCTGGAGTTCCAGCGGAAGAACGTCGGGCAGCGGGAGTCGCTCCTGCGTCAGGCGCAGGCCTTCTACGAAGCAGGCGTCCGTGCGAAGATCGACTTCGTCCGCGCCGAGGCAGACCTGTACGACTCCCGCGCCCTGCTGGGCCAGGCGCAGAACGAACTCCGCGTGGCCCGGATCACCCTGCTCCAGCGGATGGGGGTCGACGGGCCGGCGGGTTTCCAACTGCACGGGGAGCTCTTCGAAGGGAAGATGGAAGGCGCCCTGGAAGACTGGGTCGCCGAAGCCCAACGGGACCGGCCGGAGATCCGCGCGCTCCTCGAAAAGGAGCGGTCTGCGGTCGAATCGCTGCGACTCGCCAACGCGGACTACATGCCGTTCCTCGTGGGAGGCGCCGGGTTCGGGTACGAGGCCGACGAATTCCCGCTTCAGGAGAACTACGCGGCCTCCGTGACGCTGAACTACCCGCTCTTCTCGGGATTCCAGACGCGCGAGCAGGTCAAGGAGGCGCGGGCGACGCTCTCCTCCGTGCGATACGAGATCATCGAGGCGAGGCGCCGTGTCCGGCTGGAAGTGGAGCGGTCGGCGTACGGGGTCCAGGAGGCGCGGGAGCGGCTGGCGGCCCGGGAAAAGCAGCGGGAGGCGTCCGAGGAGAACCTGCGCCTCGCCACGGCACGGTACGAGGTGGGGGCGGGGGACATCATCGAGATGACCGACGCCCAGACGCAGATGGTCAGCGCCGACACCGAAACCGTCAACACGTCCTTCGACTACGCGGTGACCCGGGCCTCGCTGCTGCGCGCCGTGGGACGCTAGAGCCATGGCGGAGAACGGCGCGGCAAGCGCGGATCCCGGGAACGGCGGCAGGAAGAGGAAGGCGATCGGCCTGTTCCTCCTCGTTCTCGCCGCGACGGTGATCGCCGGGTACGCCTACTGGCGGTACCGCCAAACCCACGTGAGCACCGACGACGCCTACATCGACGGGAGGATCCACCTGGTCTCCGCGCGCGTCCAGGGGACGGTGACGGAGGTCCGGGTCGGGGACAACCAGCCCGTGAAGGCGGGCGAGACGCTGCTGCGGATCGATGCGGAGCCGTTCGCCGTCCGGGAAGCGGCCGCCGTTTCCGCCCTCTCCGCGGGGACCGCCGACCTGGCGGCCGCCCGCCAGGACGTGGAGGCGGCGAAGGCGCACCTCGACCAGCTCACCACGGCGGTCGAGGCCGCACGCGCGAAGACGAGGCTCACCGCCGCGCGGCTCGGGCAGGCGAACCGCGACGCCGAGCGGATGAAGGCGCTCTTCGGCAAACAGCTTGTGAGCCGTGAACTCCACGAGAAGGCGCAGACCGAGGCCGACGTGGCGAAGGTCCAGGACGACCTGGCGGGAGAGGAACTTCGACTCGCGCAGGCCGCCCTCCCGACGCAGGCGGCGGTCATCGCGCAGCGCCGGGCGCGGATCGGGCAGGCGGAAGCGCTGCGGAAGCAGCGGGAGTCGGCCCTTTCGGAGGCGTCGCTTCTGCGCCGCTACACGTCGATCCTCTCCCCCGCCGAAGGATACGTCACCCGGAAGAGCGTGGAGGCGGGCCAGGTCGTCTCCCCCGGGCAGTCGCTCCTGGCCGTGGCGGCCATCGACAACGTGTGGGTGGTGGCGAACTACAAGGAAACGGAGATCGCCCGGATCCGTCCCGGGCAGAAAGTGGAGATCCGCGTGGACACCTACAAGGGGAAGGAGTTCCACGGGACGGTGGACAGCATCATGGCGGGAACCGGCTCCGCCTTCTCCCTCTTCCCGCCGGAGAACGCCTCGGGCAACTACGTGAAGGTCGTGCAGCGCGTGCCGGTGAAGATCGTCCTCTCGCGCGGGGAGGACCCCGGCCACGTTCTCCGGATCGGCATGTCCGTCGTCCCCACGGTCATTGTCCGATAGGGCCCGATGAACGGCAACGGAGGAAGGCTCGGGAACGCCGTCGGGGCGATCGGCGCCGGCAAGTGGATCGTCGCGATCACGGTGATGCTGCCGACGCTGATCGAGATCATCGACACCAGCGTCGCCAACGTGGCCCTCGACCATATCCGCGGCTCCCTGTCGTCCGGGATCGACGAGTCGGCGTGGGTCCTCACCTCCTACCTCGTCTCGAACGCCGTCATCATCCCGATGACGGGGTGGCTCGCCCGCACCTTCGGGCGGAAGCGGTACCTCACCTTCTCCGTCCTCCTGTTCACCTTCGCCTCCCTGCTGTGCGGCTCCTCCACGAGCCTGGGGATGCTCGTCTTCTTCCGCGTCCTGCAGGGGATCGGCGGGGGGGCGCTGCAGCCGATGTCGCAGGCGATCCTCCTGGAGACGTTCCCTCCGAGGGAGCACGGGATGGCGATGGCGATCTTCGGCGTCGGCGCCATGTTCGGCCCCATCGCAGGACCCCTGATGGGCGGGTACATCACGGACGCCCTCTCGTGGCGGTGGATCTTCTACGTCAACATCCCGATCGGGCTCCTCGCGGTCTTCATGGTCAAGATGTTCATCCAGGACCCCCCGTACCTCCTGCACCGCAGGGGCGAGAAGGTGGACACCTGGGGGATCGCGCTCCTCACCGTCTGGGTGGGGTCGCTCCAGATCGTCGTGGACAAGGGGCAGCGGGAGGACTGGTTCCACTCCGACTTCATCCTCGTCCTGTCGGCCATCGCCGTCCTCGCGTTCCTCCTCTTCGTGATCGTCGAGTTGTTCGTCGCGGAACACCCGGTGGTGGACCTGCGCGCGTTCAGGAACATCTCGTTCGCCAGCGGCAACGTCGTCATGTTCGTCGCCTTCTTCAACCTGCTCGGGAGCATAGTCCTCCTCCCCCTCTTCGCCCAGCTGCTGCTCGGGTACACCGCGACGCTGGCGGGGCTGGTCCTTTCCCCCGGCGGGATCGCCACGCTCGTGACGATGCCGCTCGTGGGCCGGTACATCACGCGTCACAACCCGAAGCATCCTCTGGCCCTCGGCGTCCTGCTGTGCGCCTTCTCCACCTGGACGATGTCGAATTTCTCCCTGAACGCGGACTTTAACTCGCTGCTTTTGCCGCGGATCTACCTCGGGTTCGGGATGGGGCTCCTCTTCATCCCTCTCACGACGCTCACCCTCTCCTCGATCCCGAAGCCGCAGATGGGGAACGCCACCTCGATCTACAACCTGCTGCGGAACCTCGGGGGATCGATCGGCGTCGCCTTCTCGGCGACGATGTTCGCCCGCCGCGCCCAGGTCCACCAGAGCCGCATGGTGGAACACCTGACCGCGATGGACGAGGGACTGCGCGCCGCCGTCGCGAAGGGGCAGGCGCTGCTGCCGTCCCGCGGGGTGCCCGAGGCGATGGCGGAGCACACGACGCTCGGCAGGATCTACGGGCAGGTGGTGCGCCAGGCGACGATGATGGGATTCAACGACGCGTTCTACATCCTGTCGTGGATGATGGCGTGCGTCCTCCCGCTGATGTTCCTGCTCCGCAGGCCGACGCACCAGACGGTCCCCACGGCGGGACACTGAGGAGACGAATGTCGGACACCACCAGAAGCCGGGCCATCCTCTCCACCGCCTCCCGCCTCTTCGCCGCGAAGGGCTACAGCAACACCACGACCTCGGAGATCGCCCGCGAGGCGGGTGTCGCGGAAGGAACCCTCTACCACCATTTCGGCAGCAAGGACGGGATCTTCCTCACCCTGTTCGACGAGACGATGGAGGGGTACCTCGCCGGGATCGAGGAAATTCTCGCGCGGGGATCGACGGGGCGGGAGACGCTCTCGGCCTTCGCCCGATTCCACTTCGACTACGTCTCCCTGCGCAAGGAACAGCACCTCATCCTGCTCCGCGACTTCCCGGTCCACCTGACGGTCGAACACTTCGCCGGCGGGTCTCCGCAGCGGGAGAAGCTCGACCGGATCACGGAGCTCTTCTCCCGGATCCTCGCCCGGGGGAAAGCGGACGGAACGCTCCATCTTTCCTTCCCCGTCCGGGAGACGGCGGAGATGCTGCGCGGATCGTTCTACGGCAATACCCGCCTCAAGATGCTCGATCTCATCCAGGCCCCGTTCCCGCGGCTCGCCCGGATGATGGAATCGTACTGGCTCCAGGCGCTGTCGGAGCCGCGCGTCGCGAAGAAAACCCGGGGGACAACCCGATGAGCGTGAATGGAAAAGCCCGATAGCCGGGAGCGGGGGTTCAGCCGCCCTTCTTTGCGGGGGTGGAGAAGGCCTCCCGGGACACGGGAAGCGCGGTGGATTGCCCTCTGGCGAGCAACCGCCCGTCGCCGGAGGTCACGGTGAGCTCGCACACCATCGACTGGCGTCCCTTGTGGAGGATGCGGGACTCGCCGAACACCGTCTCGCCGGGCTTCGCGGCGCGCAGGATGTTCAGGCTCCACTGGACCCCCACCGCGTCGACCACGGCGTTGACCGAGAGGGCGAACGCGGCGTCCGCGGCGGCGAACAGCAGCACCCCGTGGCCGATGTTGTGCGCGTTGAGGAACCGCTCCTCGACCGCCACCGACACCTTCGCGTAGCCCTCCCGCGCCTCGACCATCTTCATCCCGAAGTGCTGGATCAGCCGGTCCGCCCGGAAGATCTCCTCGACGCGGTCCATCACCTTCCCTCCTTAACCCGTCAGGTACGCCTTCGCGTGCCCCACGTAGCCGTCGGCGAGCAGCCGGTTCCTCTCCGCGGATTCCGTTCCGAGGTTCCTCACGACCTTCCCCGGCACTCCCAGCACCAGCGAGTTCGGCGGGACGACGGTCCCCGGGGAGACCACCGCGCCGGCGCCGATCACGCTCCCCCGGGCGATCACCGCGCCGTCGAGGATCACGCAGCCGATGCCGAGCAGACAGAGGTCTTCGATGACGCAGGCGTGCGCCATCACCCCGTGGCCGAACGTGGCGTCGTCCCCCACCGTGAACGGGAGCCCTTTCCTTACGTGCAGCACGCAGCCGTCCTGGACGTTGGTCCGCCGGCCGATCCGCACCGGGGCGATGTCGCCCCGGATCACGGTGTTGAACCAGACGCTCGAATCCTCCCCGATCTCCACGTCCCCCACGATCCTCGCCCCTTGCGCCACGAACACGGACGGGTGCAGGCGGGGGCGGACCCCCTTGTACGGCAGCAGCATCACTCGGGCAGTTCCGATACGTCCAGCGTATCCTCGATGGCGATGCAGCCGCGGACGCTCATCGCCCCGGGGCAGCGAGTGATGTAGGTCTCCATCGCCTCCCTCGCCTCTCCCGACTTTCCGGCGGGCGCCTTCAGCGTGTACCGCACCCGGATCCGCGTGATCCGCAGCACCCCGTCCACGTCCTCGATGTCCCCTTCCACGTCCGCGCGAAAGCGGTCGCCGAAGGTGGGAACCTTTTTGCCGGCCAGCACCGTGGCCAGTGTCCCCATCATTCAGGCCGAGACCGCCCCGACGATGTGGTCCAGCGTCGCCGCGTGCTCCTTCTCCGGCTCCACCTTGTAAAAGTTCTTTATCCCCCCGTGGACGCCGTAATACACCGGCTCGGGAAACCCCTCGATCCGCGCGATGCGCGTGGGCCCCTTCTCCCGGACGATCGAGATCCTCGATGTGTGCACCAACGTTCCCATCGGTTTCTCCTCCCTCCCCCCCGGATGACTCCCCATGGGGGTCTTCCGATTATAAACCGTTATTGCGGGATGTCGGCTTTCTTGACCGCCCCGCGCTCCGGTGGTTAAATGCATCTTGCCGCATGCATCCCAAGAACAAAACCGGGATTCGATCGGGAAACGCGACACAAGGGTCGTTTTCGGTGGTCCAACCGGACAGTCCGGCGGCGCGGGTGAAGCACGCCGGGGAAGGGGGGAGCAGGAGATGGCAAAACGTCGTTTAGTAACCCGTCGGGAGTTCATGAAAGCCGCGGGGCTCGGTGTGGTCGCGGCGGGGGTCGCTCCAACGATCTTCATTCCAAGGTATGCCCACGGGGCCTCGAAGGAGCTGAAGATCCTCGTGTGGTCCCACTTCGTCCCCCGGTTCGACAAGGAGTGGTACGACACCTTCGCGAAGCAATGGGGCGAAGCGAACGGGATCAACGTCACCGTGGACCACATCGGCCTCGCGGAGATCCCTTCCCGGACCGCCGCGGAGGTCTCCGCCGGGCAGGGCCACGACCTGATCGAGTGGATCGCTCCCCCGTCCCAGTTCGAGCCGAGCGTCCTCGACCTGTCCGACGTGGTCAAGGAAGCCGAGAAGCGGTACGGGAAGCAGCACCCCCTATGCCGCAGGAGTTCCTACAACCCGAACACGAAGAAGTTCTACTGCTTCTGCCCCGGCTGGACGATCGACCCCGGGAGCTACCGGAAGAGCCTGTGGGAGAAGGCCGGGAAGAAAGGCGGCCCGGAGGTCTGGGAAGACCTGATCACATTCGGCGGGAAGATCAAGAAGGAGCAGGGGATCCAGCTCGGCATCGGCCTCTCCCAGGAGCTCGACTCCAACATGGCGGCCCGCGCCCTCCTGTGGTCCTACGACACCAGCATCCAGGACGCGAAGGAAAACGTGGTCCTCAACAACCCGAAGACGGTCGAGGCTACCGCCTACATGGCCCGTCTGTTCAAGGAGTCGATGGTCCCCGAGGTGTTCGCCTGGAGCGCCGTCTCCAACAACCAGGCGCTCATCGCCGGCCGCGCCTCCTACATCCTGAACTCCATCTCGGCGTACCGCTCCGCGCAGAAGGAAGTCCCCGAGATCGCCAAGGACATCTTCTTCACCCCTGCCCTCAAGGGGCCCCGCGGCACCGGGTTCAGCAGCGAGCACGTCATCTACAGCTACCTGGTCCCCAAGAAGGCGAAGAACATCGAGAACGCCAAGAAGTTCCTGCTCAACCTGGTCGGGAACTACGACCAGGCGATGTACTACAGCGAGCTGTACAACTCCCCCGCCTTCTTCGACGCCCCCATTCCTTCCGGAAGCCGCGGGTACGCCCCGGTGAATGGCGCCAGGAAACTGCGGGATCTCCACAATGCCTGGTTCTCGAATGACCCGTTCGCCCTCCCCGACGAGGAGAAGGGGAAGCTGGCGGTCCTGAAGGACGCCGAGAAATGGAGCACGAACATCGGGCACCCCGGCCCGGCGAACCCCGCCGAGGGAGAGGTCTTCGCGACCTTCGTGCTGCCGAACATGCTGGCCAACGCCGCGCGGGGGATGAAGCCCGAGACGGCGGTCGAGCAGGCCGAGCTACTGACCAAGACCATCTTCGCCAAGTGGCGTAAGAAGAAGATGATCGGGGGGAAAGCGTAATCTCTTCCTGGCCGGGGGGGCGACGGGACATCGCCGCCCCCCCCGGCGCACACCAATACAACGGGGAAGGCAGCAGCGATCATGGGGCGCGTCGAGATCCGTTCGGTATCGAAGCTGTTCGGCGAAGTCCGGGCCGTGGACCACGTCGACCTGGCGACCGACGAGGGGGAGTTCCTGGTCCTGCTGGGCCCCTCCGGCTGCGGCAAGACCACCCTCCTCCGGATGATCGCAGGGATCGAGACGCCGACGTCCGGGGACCTCGTCATCGACGGAAGGGTGGTCACGGACATGCCGCCCCGGATGCGCAACATCGCCATGGTGTTCCAGAGCTACGCCCTCTACCCCCACATGACGGTCTACAAGAACATCGCGTTCCCTCTCCGCGCCCGGGGGATCGATGAAGGGACGGTCCGGAAGAAGGTCGAGTGGGCGGCGGGGATGTTCAAGATCGGGCGCCTGCTCGACCGCAAGCCCCGCGAGCTGTCGGGGGGCGAGCGGCAGCGCGTGGCGCTGGCGCGCGCGATGGTGCGGGAGCCGAGCGTGTTCCTCCTCGACGAGCCGCTCTCCAACCTCGACGCCCTCCTGCGCACGTCCGCGCGCGAGGAACTTCGGCAATTCCAGCGGCGCGTGGGCGTCACGACGATCTATGTCACCCACGACCAGGTCGAGGCGATGGGCCTCGGCGACCGGATCGCGGTGATGAGCCAGGGGAAGGTCCGGCAGATCGGGACCCCCCTCGACATCTACCAGTGGCCCGCCGACACCTTCGTGGCGACGTTCGTCGGGTCCCCGCCCATGAACCTCATCGAGCAGGAGGACGTTCTGCTCGGTTTTCGGCCGGAAACGTTCCGGCCCTCCGACGCCGTGGAAGGGTCCGAAGGGATGGTCACGTTCCCGTTCGAGGTAACGTACCTCGAATACCTCGGCGCGGAGCGGCTCGTGTACGGAAACGTGGGGGAGAAGTCGCACGCGCGCCACATCGTGTCGCGGCTTCCCGGGTCCCTCACCCTCCCCCTCGAGTCGGGGAAGACGTACCCGTTCGCGGTGGCGCGCAGGGACCTGCGGCGGTTCCACCGGAAGAGCGGGCTGGCCTTTTCGGGAGAAACGGCGTGAGCGGTCCCGCGCATCCGGCGGAGCCCGGCGGCGGGGACCGCGGAGGGATCCTCGACCGGGAAGGGGCGCTCGCGAAGCTGCTGATCGCCCCCGCGGTCATCTACATCGCGGCGATGATCGGGGCGCCCTTCGTCCTGGCCATCCTGTACTCCTTGAGCGACGCCACCACGGGGGATCCGGGGCTCCGCCTCGTCGGCGTGCAGAACTTCCAGGCGGCCCTTTCGGACCCCGTCTTCCGGCTTGCCTTGCGGAACACCTTCGTGTTCACGCTGGTCTCCCAGTCGATCGTCATCGTCCTGTCCCGGGTGCTGGCCAACGCCCTCCTCAAGCCGTTCCGGGGGAAGTGGCTCGTCCGGTTCCTCATCATGCTCCCGTGGACGGCGCCGATCTCCCTCGGGACGATCGGCTGGCTCTGGATGTTCGACTCGATCTTCAGCCCCATCGACTGGGTGCTCCGCTACCTCGGGATGCTCGGGACCGCCTCTGCGCTCTTCGGCGCGAATACGAACATGTACTGGCTGGGCGTCCCCGGCCTCGCGATGGCGTCGGTCATCCTCGTGAACGTCTGGCGGATCCTCCCGCTCGCCACGGTGATCCAGCTCGGGGGTTTGAGCTCGATCCCGAAGGATCTCATCGAGGCGGCCGAAGTCGACGGCGCGACGCCGTGGCGACGGACGCTGATGATCACGATCCCGCTCACCTTGCCGATCGTCAGCATCGCCTTCCTCTTCGGCGTGGTGTTCACGTTCACGGACCTGGTCGTCGTCTACGTCCTGACGCGCGGCGGCCCGGTGCACATGACCCAGGTGCTCTCCTCCTGGACGTTCTTCAAGGGGATCGAGGCGGGGGACCTCGCCCAGGGTGCGGCCATCTCCCTGTTCATGTTCCCCGTGCTGGCGGTGGCCGCCATCTTCATATTGCGGATGGCCCGGCGGACGGAGGTGGTCTGATGGCGAACCTCGGGAAAATCGCGCGGCGCGGGGGGCTGTACACGCTGCTGGGGGCGTTCGCCTTCTTCAGCGCCTTCCCCTTCTACTGGATGGTGATCGCCACGTTCAAGCGGGACCACGACCTGTTCAGCCCGCTGAACAACCCCTTCATTTTCAACGAATCCCCCACGCTGGACCACCTGCGGCTCCTGTTCTTCGAGACCCACTTCGTGGGGTACCTGCTGAACACCCTGCTGGTCGGCCTCGCCGTCGTGATCATCACGCTGGTCACCGCCGTCCCGGCCGCCTACGCCCTTGCGCGTTGGGCCCGCGGGTGGGGGGAGACGCTGGGGATCGGGATCTTCCTCACCTACCTCGTTCCTCCGACGATCCTCTTCATCCCCCTCTCGCGGTTCGCCTCCTTCTTCGGGCTCCAGGAGTCGCTCTGGTCGCTGATCCTCGTCTACCCGACCTTCACGATCCCGTTCTGCACCTGGCTCCTCATGGGGTTCTTCAAGACGATCCCCAAAGACATCGAGGAGCAGGCGATGATCGACGGCCTGAGCCGGTTCGGGGCGATGTCGAGGGTCGTCCTCCCGCTGGCGATCTCCGGGGTCCTGACGGTGGTGGTGTTCGCCTTCACCCTCTCGATGCATGAGTTCATCTACGCCCTGACCTTCATCTCCGTATCGGCGAAGAAGACCGTCTCCATCGGTGTGCCGACGGAGCTTGTGCGCGGGGATGTCTTCCAGTGGGGTCCGTTGATGGCCGGGGCGCTGATCGCCAGCATCCCCGTGGCGGTCGTCTACACCTACTTCCTGGACCGGTTCGTCGCGGGGTTCACGATGGGGGCGGTGAAGTAGGGACCCCGCGCGACGGCGCCGTCGGAAAAACCGCAATCACCGTTGAACTTTCTCCCCTCCGGATCGTCTAAAGAAAACAACGGAGCATCCGGCGGAATCATCGCGCGGACGAAAAGGGGGGGAAACGTTCATGAAATCGATTCTCGCGGGAATTCTCGTGTTGTCGCTGGCGCTTTCAGGGTGTGCCTCGATGGGGCCAAAGGAAGGGGCGGGCTCGGTCGTCGGCGGCGTCGGCGGCGCCGTCATCGGGTCCCAGTTCGGGGGCGGCACCGGTCGGGTCGTCGGCACGGCGATCGGAGCGATCGCCGGGATGTTGGTCGGCCAGGAGATCGGAAAGTCGCTCGATCGGGCGGACCAGTTGGAGATGCAGCGAACCGCCCGGTACTCCCTGGAAAACTCCCGGGTGGACGAAACCCGGACGTGGCGGAATCCCGACAGCGGGCACTCCGGGACCTTTACGCCGAAGCGGACCTACAAGACCGAGCGCGGGCAGTACTGCCGGGAATACCAACAGACCGCCCTCATCGGAGGAGAGGAACGCCAGGCGTACGGCACCGCTTGCCGCCAGCCGGACGGCAGCTGGAAGATCGTCAAGTAAGCCCCGGGGCGGAGTCCCCGGCCGATCATCGGCGGGGTGGTATGATGGCGGCATGGCGCCCGCCACCCTGCCGGTGAACCTTTGCGACCACCCCCCCTGGGTGATCGCCTCGACACGCTTCAACCGGAATCCCCTGCCGATCGAGATCCAGGGAGTCCGGCGCGCCCACCGGTCCTTTTTCGCGTGCCTCGACCGCCATACGGACCCGGCCGCCCGGGCGAGGTGCTTCCGCGATTACATGAGGATCGTTTTCCGGGTCGGCGCGTGGCATCGGGAACCGTCCCGTCTCGCCCGCCGCTCCCTTCGGAACAGCTACCTTCGGTTCCTCCGCGGCTGGATGCTCGATGCGAGCTCCCCGGAGGGGGCCGTGCTGAAAGGGTGGGTGGAAAGCCGGTTCGGCATCCCCCCCGCGTTCCACGCCGGCCTCATCGAGGACGTCCACGGTCCCGCCTACCTCCTCTACCTCGCCGAGCGGATGCGGGGGAGCGCCCGGACCAATGCCGTCGAGTCCCAGTTCGACCTGCTCTACGAGTACGTGCAGTACGAACTCCGGCGACGTCATCCGGGTGTCCAGGCCTTCACGCTATACCGGGGGGTGAAAAACCTCGGGGATTACCGCGTCGTCGGGAAGACCGGGGAAACCGGCGTCGTGCTGCGCCTCAACAACCTCAACTCCTTCTCCTCCCGGCTCGAGCACGCCTGGGAGTTCGGCAGTTGCGTCCTTGTGGCGGAAGTCCCGGGATCGAAGATCTTCTTCCGCTCCGATCTTCTTCCCGGCACCCTCCCCCGGCGCGAGGAGGAGTCGCTGGTGATCGGCGGAGACTACGAAGTGACCGTGAGGAGCTATTGAGCCCCCGGGAGGCCTCCATGATCGTGAGGCGCGCGCAGGCCGCCCTGCTGGGAGGCGCCGTGGGAGACGCGCTGGGCGCCACGACCGAGTTCATGAAGCCGGCGCAGATCCGGGAACGGATCGGCGTCCACCGGGAAATCACCGGCGGCGGTTGGCTCAACCTCCTCCCCGGCCAGGTCACCGACGACACCGAGTTGACGCTGTGCGTCGCACGGGGGATCATCCAGGCGAGGGAGTGGAATCTTGCGGCGATCGCGGACCGGTTCGCCCACTGGCTTTCGGGGGAGCCGACGGACGTGGGCGCCACCTGCCGGCGCGGGATCCGGGAGTACGTCGAGACGCGTCGCCTCGCGGCGGCGCCGAACGAATGGGACGCCGGGAACGGCGCGGCGATGCGCGTGGCCCCCGTGGCGCTCTACACCCTCGGGGACGAGAAGCTCCTCTCCCGACTCGCCGTGGAGCAGGCGCACATCACGCACCACCACCCGCTGTCCGACGCGGCATGCGTGGCGGTGGGGAGTTTGATCCAGCGGGGCATCCTCCGCACGCCCCTCGCCGGCCTGCGGGCAACGGCGGACGAACTGGCCGCGAGGCACCCGGAGTTTCTCTTCGAAAGGTACGACGGCGAGTCGTCCGCCTACGTGGCGGACACGCTGCGCACGGTTCTCGACGCCTTCTTTTCCACGGGGAGTTTCGAGGATTGCCTCGTGAAGACCGTGAACCGGGGGGGCGACGCGGACACCGCGGCGGCGATCGCCGGAGCGATCGCCGGCGCCCGGTACGGGCTCCCCGCGATCCCCCGGAGGTGGGTGAGCGCGCTCGACGCCGGCCTGCGGGAGGAACTCGCGTCGCTCGCGGAACGTCTCGTCCGGAGGTCCCCGCTGTTCGACCGCGTGTAGCCCGCTCCGGCGACCGTCACCCCCCGAATCACCGCGCGAAGTACCCCTGCCGCCACAACACCAGCACCGCGCCCAGGAGCGCCGCAAGGACCAGGTACAGCTTCCAGGGTCTCTTCTTCTCCGCGAACGGATCGACGAGCGACCGTTCCGCGTTCTCCGGCAGCCGGGCGGAGGCCGTAAGGGACGTTCCGAACGGGATGTTGATCTTCGCGCGCGCGTTCACCGCCCACCCGTTGGCGTCGAGGATCGGCCCGAGGTTCCGCTTCCGGAGCTTCAACCAGGCCAGCAGCACCGAGGGGATGGAGATCAACAGGACGATCCCCGCGATGACGATCGGGATCTGCCACCAGGCGAGATTGAGGATCCCCGTCAGGACGGAGGCGAGCATGGTGCCGATGGCGCCGATCGCCAGTCCGATCGCGGCGAAGATGCCCGCGAACTTCGCTACATCGAAGGGAGGCGGGGGCGGGGGGACGGGCTTCCCGGCGGCGAGGCTTCCCGTCGCGGAAATCGCCTGCAACGCCGCCCGGTCGTCCGCCGCCCTCGAGCGCGCCGCGGAGAATTTCTGCGCCTGGTCTCCGATCAACCGTGCCAGCCGCTTGTACGGGGCCCAGAACGCCTGCCGGACGCTGATCGGGTGTTCGAGGATCCGGACGATCGTGGCGTCCCAGTCCTGCCCTTTCCGGTCGTAGAAGACGCCGTTTCGCCCTACCGTCAGGAAGTCGGAATCCCCCGCCGTGAAGGCGGCGGCGATCGTCATCTTCTCTCCACCCCCCTGCCGCACGCAGTCGCAGTAGGCGAGGCAGACCCGGGAGGCCGTGGCGATCGCCGCGTGCTTTTCCACATCCGCGATCGGGACGCACAGGTCGCAGCTCCGGCCGTCGAGGTACAACTTCCCCGCCTGGAACGTCGCCTTTCCCTTGCGCGTGTAGAAGTCCCGGAAGGAGACGAAATTATTCACCAGCACGTGCAGGTCGCGGCAATACCGGAGCAACCGCTCCACGGAGGCGATGGCGCCCACCTCCGGCTCCACCGCCTTGTCCCGCGCCACCAGGTCCAGCAGCGCCGTTTTGCCGTCCTCCGAAAGGATCCGCCGCACTCTCTCCTCTCCGAGCTTCCCCACCGGCGTCGCCGGTTTCGATTCCAGCCACGCCTCGTGCGGCTCGAAACGCGCGCAGATCGTTCTCCACCCGTCGTCCCTCAGCGATTCCGCGCCGCCGAGGAAGGGAAGGACGATCTCCACCCCGAACCGACGCACCGCGGCGTCGTACGCCGGGTTGAGACCCTCCGTCAGCGGCAAGGCCTTCCCCGCTCCGGGCACGGCGAGCGGAAACCGGCCCACCGCCTCCGTGCCCGTTCCCAGGGTGGTGACGGCCAGATTCCTGTACTCCTCTTCCCCGGGACCGAGCAGCGCCTCCGATCGCCCGTCGTACGCCGCCAGCCGGCATCGCTGAAAATAGTCCTCGACCTTGGGCTTCAGGAAGCGGAAGAGCTCGTGGCGCACCGCCGTGTCGGCCCCGAACGGGTGGGTCAGCGACGTTCCGGCCGCTTTCCGCCAGTCGGCGAGCGCCTGCGCCTCCGTGTAGAACCGCTCGATCGCCTCCGCCGTCACCCCGGGCTCGCCGCCGCGGTCGTTCTCGCCCCCCAGGCACGCGATCACGTCCGCGATCACGGCGGCAAGCGCCGCATCCTCCGCCGCCTTCGCCGGCACGATCCCGTCACCGTTGAACCGCGCCTGGGAAAAGATCCGTGTCGTGTCGCTCACGTCGTCGAGGGTGATCTCCGCCGCCCCGGGTTTCCCGAGGACCGCGAGCACGAGCTTCGCGCCCGCGAGAACCGCCTTCCCCTCCTCGCCGACCGGGTCGATGGCCGACAGCGGCAGGCGATCCTCCCGATGGACGAGATGGTCCGGGTCCTTCAGGACCTTCCCCGCCCACCGCACGGCGGAGAGGATCTCGGGCGCCCGGATGTGGCCGTCCGCGTCCGCGTCGACGAACTCGAGGCTCCTCCGGTCGAACTCGATCCCGGATACAGGGCAGGAAAGGGCCACCCAGAGCTTCTGGTCCAGCGCCCCGAGCGATGTCAGGTCGGCGCCCGTCTCGAGGAGGACCTGATCGAATCCCCCCGCGCGGAAGAACCGCCACCGGTGGTTCGACGCTTTCGGATCCACCGCCCCGGTCCCTGATGCCACGGCGTCGCCCTCCTGTTCCGGATTCATTTCAAAGAATACCAGAAAAGTACGCGCCGGGACGGGGGGGGGGAGGACGGGTCCTTTACAGGATCAGGTTGAACAGGAATCCGACGAGGAGGATCCCGGTGCCCACCACGCCCGCGAATACGGCGATGAGGCGTATCTTGAGGACCTTCCGAAGAATGACCATTTCGGGGAGCGAGAGGGCGATGACCGACATCATGAAGGCGAGCACCGTTCCCAGCGCCGCTCCCTTGCCGAGAAGCGCCTGGACGACGGGGATGATCCCGGCCGCATTCGAATACATCGGGATGCCGACAAGGACCGCCAGCGGGACCGACCACCAGGTCTGCGCTCCCATGATTCCGGCCATGAAGTTCTCCGGAACGTACCCGTGGATCGCCGCACCCACTGCGATCCCCGCAAGGACCCAGGGCCATACCTTCCCCACGATGTCCCGGACGGCGTCGAACCCGTACCGGACCCGGTCCCGCCACGACAGGCCTTCCCCCTCCAGCGCGCCGTCCCCGGCGGAGGGAACGGCGTAGACCCACTCCTCCACGTGCCGCTCCATCCCGAGACGCCCGATCACCCAGCCGGACCCCATCGCGATCGCGAGCCCCGTCCCGAGGTACAGGGCGGCGATCTTCCACCCGAACAGGCCGTAGAGAAGGACCAGCGCGACTTCGTTGACCATCGGGGCCGAGACGAGGAAGGAGAACGTCACCCCGAGCGGCACCCCGGAGGTGACGAACCCGATGAACAGCGGGACCGCCGAGCAGGAGCAGAAGGGGGTTACGATGCCCAGGAGGGCCGCCGGCACGTTTCCGGCCGCCTCCCGTTTCCCGGAGAGGATTTTCCTTGCGCGCTCCGGGGTGAAGTACGAGCGTACGATACCCACGCCGAAGACCACGAGGGTCAGGAGGAGGAGGACCTTCGGACCGTCGTAGACGAAGAACTCGACGGCGGAGCCGACCCGCGAGTCGGGAACGAGCGACAACAGGGAGTACGTGAACCACCTCGAAAACGGCGACAGGCTGAGGTACAGCGCCCACCAGGCGGCGAGGGCGGCCGCACCGGCAAGCATGAACCTCCCCGTGGGTATGCCATTCGTGCGGGATGCGGTACTTTCTTGCGGCATCACGGTTTCAAGCCCCGGATTCCGCGGGGAACCAGTGGCGGGTACGGTTGCAGAACGAACAGACGGAGAGCATGACGGGGACCTCCACCAGGACCCCGACCACGGTGGCCAGTGCCGCGCCGGAGCCGGGCCCGTAGAGGGCGATCGCCGTGGCCACGGCCAGCTCGAAGAAGTTGGAGGCCCCGATGAGCGCCCCGGGGGCCGCCACGCTGTGCGGGACTTTCAACCACTTCATCAACCCGTAGGTGAGCGACGAGTTGAAGTAGACCTGGATCAGGATCGGGACGGCGATCAGGAGGATGTGAAACGAACGGGCGGTGATGTTGTCGGCCTGGAACGCGAAGATGCACACCAGGGTGGCCAGCAGCGCGACGACGGTCACGGGATGGAGGACCGACAGGAACTTCTCGAACCATTCGCTCCCCTTGGTCCGGATGAGCCAGGTCCTCGAAACAACCCCTGCGGCCAGCGGGATGACGATGAAGAAGATCACCGCGTAAACGAGCACCATGAACGGCACCGTCAGCGAGGATGCGCCGCTGATCAGATACTTCACGATCGGGGCGAACAGGACCAGCATGATGAGATCATTTACCGAGACCTGTACCAGGGTGTATGCCGGGTCCCCGTCCGTCAGGTAGCTCCAGACGAAGACCATCGCCGTGCACGGCGCGGCCGCGAGGATGATGGTGCCGGCGAGGTACTGGTCCGCCAGTTCCGGCCCGATCCAGGGGAGGAACAGGTGTTTGAAAAAGAGGTAACCGAAGAGCGCCATCGAAAACGGCTTCACCAGCCAGTTGACGACAAGCGTGACGATGAGCCCCTTGGGGCGTTTCCGGACCCCCAGGATCGAGGTGAAATCCACCTTGAGCATCATCGGGTAGATCATCAACCAGATCAGCACCGCGATCGGGATGTTGATCTGGCTGTCCTTTCCGAACTCCATCTTCCTCAGGGCGTCGACCGCGGCGGGAAACATCTTCCCGGCGAAGATGCCGACCCCCATACAGAGGGCGACCCAGAGGCTCAAGTACCGCTCGAAGACGTTCAGACGCTTCTCCGCCGGCGCCTCCGTCGAATGCGCGGATTGGGAATCGCTCATCCGCAGCAGCCTCCGCCCTTGCGGCCCATCATCATCCCCATCACGGAGATCATGTTCGCCATCTGCCCGCCAAGCAACTCCCTCCCCACGCGGTCCAGGGCATCCTTGCCCGCGGGCTCCGACGGCAGCATGGGCACCTTGAAGATCGGGAGACGGAACGTCTCCTCCGCCACCATGAGATAGTGCTGCTGCATGAAGTACCGCGACATGGAGAAGGGGGACGAACAGTCCTCCTCGTCGAGAAGGAAATTGGCGATGACGCCCTGCACCTCGATGCCGGACTCCTTGAGGTCTTCCGCCGCCCGTTTCGCCTCGAAGATCGGGGTGTATTCCGGGTAGATCACGAGGAGAAACGTCGTCGACCGGGGATCCTTCAGGCGACGGACGAGCGCGTCGAGCTTCCCCTTGGCGCCGGTCGCCCCGGCGTCGTCTTTCCGTACGGCCACCATCATCTCGACCTGCCGGGCGTAGTCGTACGGCAACTCAAGGAGCCGCAAGGTATGCCCCGTGGGGGCGGTGTCGAGGATCACGGCGTCGAAATCGTCCCGCTCCACCAGGCCGGAGAACTCCTCGAAGACCGCCATCTCCTCCGTGCAGGGGGATTCCAGCTCCTCCCGCAGCACGGCGAGCATCTCGCCGGTGTGGCCGGACGCGGACGCCCGGGAGAGGATCTTCGCCTTGTACGCCTCGACGCTCTCCTTCTGGTCGATCCGGACGGCGAAGAGCCCCGGGTAGCCCGGGACGGGACGAACCTGGCTCGACACCTCCACCGAAAGGACCGACCCGATGTGAGCCGCCGGGTCGGTGGTCGCCAGAAGGACACGACTCCCCTCCCGCGCGAGGCGAGCCGCCAAGGCGCACGCCGCGACGGTTTTCCCGACTCCCCCTTTGCCGGTAAGGACGACCGTCCTGCTTCCGGTCGCGCCGGTCACCATCTTCCTCAGAGCGTACGGAGGGGAGAATCCCGTGTAGGGACGGGCGCCCGTAAATCCGCCTTGCAAGGTATCGGTCTTCCCGTCGAAGACGATGGCGGCGAACCGCCCGAGGGCGGAAAGGCCCTTCACTTCGCCGCCCTGGAGGGGCACCTCGATGCAGGGCCGGTCGAGCTTTGCGGAAAGACGGCGGACCTGCTCCCGCTGGGACGAGGACTGGTTCGCGAACGGCCCCCCCGCCCCACCGGGAATTACCCCGTTCACCACGATCCGGAAGTTTCCGATCCCGAGCGTCCGAAGCTCTTCCCGGGCACGGAGCAACTCGTCCACGGAGGTCCGCTCCGGACGGCAGACCAGCGTGAACTCCGTCTCGCCGGGATCCCGGAGCGCGGCAATGGCGCGATCATATTTCGCCTTGGCCCCCTGCAGGGAGGCGACCGGCCCGATGCACGTCTGGCCGTTCCCCTGCGCGGCTTCCTCGATATGGCGGGACCAGTCCACCGGAAGCTCGAGCAGGCGAAGCGTGTGACCCGTGGGCGCGGTGTCGAAGACCACGTGGTCGAACGCCGTGTCCTCGAGGAAATCGGTGAATCGGTCGAACGAGGCGATCTCGACGGTGCAGGCGCTCCGGAACTGTTCCTCGAGAACCTTCATGGCGTCAGGGGGAAGGACGGCGCGCAAAGGCGCCAGCGCGCGCTCCCCGTACTCCTTCGTGGCGGAATCCGGATCGATCTCGAGCGCGAACAGGTTCGGCGCGATCTCCGTGACCCGGTTTCCGATGGGGCGTTCGAAGACGTCGGCCAGGTTGCTGGCCGGGTCCGTGGAGACGATCAGGGTCCGTTTCCCCGCGGCCGCCGTGCGCACCGCCGTGGCCGCCGCAAGGGTGGTCTTGCCCACCCCCCCCTTGCCGGAAAAAAACGTGTATTTGTGCATGACCGGCTACTCCCCCTTCATCGGGATGCGTCGTTCCGGCGATTGCATTCTCACCCGCAGCGACCGCCGCGGCCGGGGGGGCATCACCCCCCGGGGGCGGGTTGCCCGCCCCCGCTTCCCCCGAAGGAGAACCCGAACAGCTGCTGTTCGACCTTCGCGCTGCCGCACGCCGGGCAGCGGGGCTTCCACGCTTCCTTCCCGCGAATGGACATGTTGATCTCGAACGGTCGACCGCAGGCGCGGCACAGATAAGCGTAGGTCGGCATCTACATCCCTTCCCGGGTGACCTGGTCGTACGTCGGGTATTTCCCCTTGCAGACGACCTTCCCGTCGAGCAGGGCGACCGGAAGAACCTCTTGCCCTTCCCGGGTAAGCAGTTCGACCACGGTCGGATTCGCCATGAACCGCTGGGGGACCTGGTTGATCGCGAGCCGCTCGACGACTACGCCCGCCTTCTTCCACCGGAGGATGTCCTCCTGGAGCCTCGCCAGGGCGGGATCGGGCGCCGGCCCGCACACCCCGGTGGGACAACACGTCGGCGGCTCGAAGATTTCCAGCTTTCTCAAGATCCGCCTCCTTGCCCGGAGAATCCGGCAGAGTGTAAGATAATCCATATGCATCATCGCTCCGACGGGGCGGTTTGTCAAATCGTTAATTGACGATATAAGGAGAGTATAAACAGATGGAGCTGCGCGATTACGAGTCCGTGTTGAAGGCCGCCGCGGACCCGACCCGGGTCCGGATCCTCAAGATCCTCGAAGGCGGGGAGATGTGCGTCTGCCAGGTCATCGCGATCCTCTCCCTCGGGCAGTCCACCGTGTCGAAGCACCTCTTCCTGCTCCGTGCGGCGGGGCTCATCAAGGACCGACGGGACCGGAAATGGGTCCACTACTCGCTGAACCGCGGGAGCGACTCCCCGTATGCCGAACGGATGCTGCGGAACCTCCGGAGTTGGCTGAACGAGGACCCCGTCATCGCGAAGGACCGTGAACGGGCGGCCATGGCGAGGGCGATCGGCCCGATCGCGATCTGCGAGCGAAACATGACCTTGCCCGGCAGGCGACGTCCGGCGGCAAAGCGATGAATCCGCGACCCGGGGACTGGAGGACCGAGGCCGTGGAACTGAGCGCGATGCAGCCGCGGCACATCCTGTTCCTTTGCGTCGCGAACTCTGCCCGCAGCCAGATGGCCGAGGGAATCGCCCGCTCTCTCGCCCCTCCGGGGGTGAAGGTCTCTTCCGCCGGATCGTCCCCCGCCTTCGTCCGCCCGCAGGCGATCCAGGTCCTCAAGGAGATCGGCATCGACATCTCCGGTTATCTATCCAAGGGGCTGGATTCCATCGACGCCGGGTCCGTCGACGCCGTGATCAGCCTCTGCGCCGAGGAGGTCTGCCCCGTCTTCCTCGGGAAGGCGAACCGGGTCCACTGGGGACTCCCCGACCCGGCGGGGGTCACCGGCACGGAGAAAACCCGCCTCGATGCGTTCCGATCCGTCCGGGACGAACTCCGCAGCCGCCTGAAGGTCCTCTTCGGCCACGGGAAGGAAACGTAAAGGGCGTCCCACCTCCGCCTCCTCTTCCGAACCCTGCTTCTTCCTCGCCCCTCCTGACACGCCATTCGGAAATGACCCATGTCGAACCTCCATGTCGAACCTCCGTGTCGAACCTCCGTTGATCTCTTGCGCTCCTGCGCGTATCATATCTATAAATATTGATGTAACGATTAATGGAAGAAAAGGAGTTCGGCGTGGGGAAAAAAGGATTCGTCCTGTGCGTCTGCCAGGGAACATGCCCGAGTTTCAAGAAGATGGACATCTTCAACGTGCTCTCCGACGTCCGCAGGGAGAAGATCTTCGACTACGTCTGCCTGCACCCGCAGCTCTGTGTGGGGGATGGCGAGGAATTCCTCAAGGTGCTGCTGGCCGGAAAGGAAACGGACAAGCTGTACATCGCCGCCTGCGACCCGCGGATGCAGGAGAAGATGTTCCGTGACGCTTTCGATGCCGCCGGATTCGACAGGTCGCGCCTGGTGTCGCTCGACATCCGGAACAAAACCACGGAAGAAGCCGTCGAGGCGATCAAGGGGATGGTCGCTCCGGCCGCCTGACCGGAGGGTGCCATGAAGACCTGGCGCGGGATCCCTAGGGAGGAGATTCCATGGTACCCGACGATCGACCCGGGCGTGTGCACGGGGTGCCGGACCTGCGTCGACTTCTGCAAGAACGACGTCCTGGAGTTCGATGAAGCCGCCGGAAAGTCCCGGGTGAATAATCCCTACAACTGCATCGTGGAGTGCAGTACCTGCGCAAAACTGTGCCCCGATGGAGCCATCCGTTTCCCCGACGAAGCCACGTTCTCGGCCTTCATCAAGGAGCGGATCGCCCGGCAGGCAGCGAAGCGTTGAAGGCATGTAACCGCTGACGGGAATCCTGTTTCCCGAGGTGCAGAGGGGCGGTGATCTCCGTGCTGGATCTTGTCGACGTCGGTCTGGCCGTCGTAGGCAGACAGATCCTCCACGATATCAACCTGCACGTCCTCCCCGGGGAAATCCACGCGATCCTCGGAATGAACGGGACCGGCAAGTCGACCCTGGCCTCGGTCATCATGGGCCTGTCCGGATTTTCCCCGACGTCCGGGAAAGTCGTCTTCCAGGGCGAAGACATCACCGCCCTGTCCATCTCGGGCAGGGCGAAACGAGGCATCACCCTCGCCTGGCAGGAACCTGCCCGGTTCGAAGGCTTGACGGTCGGAGAATACCTGGAACTGGGAAGGCATGGCTCTCCGGGCGGGGGCCCCCCTCCGGGGGAATGTCTCCTCATGGTGGGCCTTCCGCCGGACAGGTATCTCCAGCGCACCGTCGACGCCACCTTGAGCGGCGGCGAGCGGAAACGCGTGGAACTGGCTTCGGTCCTCTCGATGGAACCCAGGCTCTCCATCCTCGACGAGCCGGATTCCGGCATCGACGCACTCTCCCTGAACCGTATCCTGGACGCCGTCCGAATCCTCGCGAGGAACGGCGCCTCCGTGCTCCTGATCACCCACCAGAACGAAATCGCCGCCTCGGCGGACCGGGCTTCCTCCTTGTGCGGGGGTACCATCCTGAAAACCGGCGATCCCCTGGCCATCGGGCGTTTTTTCCGGAACCATTGCCGGGAGTGCCCCCATGGCAGCGTGCCCCACGGGGAGGTCCCGCTCCATGAGTGACTACACGAAGGAATTCCTTGCGATGTCCAAGGCGTATGAGGCGAGCGGCGGTGATCCGGCCTCCCTCTCCGATGGAAGAATCGCCGGGTTGATGGTAAGCCATCGGAGGATCCTTCGCAGCAACGACGCCCCCGGAGTCCGCATCGAGGGGGAAGAGACCCCGACCGGCGTCAAGGCGAAGATCACGGTCGATCCCGGGGTCCATGTCGAGCGCCCGGTCCATCTGTGTTTCGGCGTCCTCCCGAAGGAAGGAACCCAGGAGATCGTCTCGGAATTCCTCGTGGGAGAAGGCGCGAAAGCGAGCTTTCTCGCGCACTGTGTCTTCCCGAACGCCGTGAAGGTCCGCCACGTGATGGACGCGCGAATCCACGTGGGGAAACACGCAAGTCTCGAATACTCGGAAACGCATTACCACGGCGAAGAAGGTGGCGTGGAGGTGTTGCCCACGGCGAGGATCACCATTGGCGAGGGAGGGTCCTACCGAAGCCTGTTCAAACTCGTCCAGGGAGCGGCCGGTGAGCTGCGGATCGATTACGAGGCCGACATCGGGAAGGACGCCCTCTGCGAACTGGACGCCCGGGTCTACGGGAAAAGGAACGATGCGATCCGCATCAAGGAGTCCCTGTTCCTGAACGGGGAAAAATCGAGAGGACTTGCAAAGAGCCGGATCGTCGCCTCCGATCATTGCACGAGCGAGGTCGTCGGAGAAGCGGTCGGGAATGCGCCGGGAGCGAGGGGCCACGTCGACTGCGTGGAGATCGTCAGGGGGAAGGATGCGCGCGTCAGCGCCGTCCCGAGGCTCCTCGTGACCGACGACCGCGCGAAACTGACGCACGAGGCGGCCATCGGGAGCGTGGACAAGAAACAGGTCGAGACGCTGATGGCCCGGGGACTGACGGAAGAGGAATCGGTGGACGTCGTCGTACGGGGGATCCTCCGGTAATCCCCCGGTATCCGATCGCCGTCGCCCTGGGATGGCGGCTATCGTGAAGAGAGGTGGCGGATGCCGCTGATCGGAAGCATCCTCCTGGCGACCCTGGTCGTCAGCTCGATTTCCCTGGTCGGGATCCTCTTCACCGGCCTGAAAGAATCTCCTCCGGACCGACTCCTGGAGTATTTCGTCAGTTTCGCCGCGGGAGGGCTCCTCGGGGGAGCGTTCCTCCATCTTCTTCCCGAGGCGGACGGGTCACCCGGATTCTCCTCGGCGGGTGGAAGCTGGGGCAGGCGTTGCCGGAGGTCGTCCGGGTCGGCGACCCGGGCACGACAATCGTTCGCCTCCCCGCAAGTATCCCACGCAATACGGGGACCGTTCCACCGCGGTCATCAAAAATAGTACCTTGCCCTCAGTTCCACCTTGTAGTCGTTCGGCTTTTCACCGTATTCGCTGTATCGATCTCCTCGGAGGATGGAAGTTTTGAACCTGAGGTCGAGATTCTTTATGCCGGTATACAGGAGCTCCGGAGACAAGGAGAAGCTTTTATCGTTCACATTGAAAACACCTATGATGGAAGGTGTAAAATATAGAATATCAAATGGTTCTTTCTGGCTTGCCCTGAGATACAGGTAATTCTTCATTGGGTTCGTCTTTCCGTAATTTCCGGTTGTCATATTCAATGCTTTTTTAAGAAGAGAGTCGTTACCGGTAGAAACATACGTAACATAACCATTATCTATAAAAGAATAGTAATTCCCTGCTTCGCTCTCTGTAAATCCGGTACCGTTCCTGTAGTATTCAAGGATATACGTGGTGTCCTTTTCGGTAAGGTATCTTATTCCCGCCAGGTAACTGACGGCGTCGACCTCGTTTTCTATGATATCTCCGGTGTCGCTTAAATATTTCTGTTCGTAATCTTTTATGAAAGCCCATTCCCCGTGGACCTCGAGATTCGTCGTGATATTCCGCGAAAAGTCGACGCCGTACCCCGCCGTTTTACTACCTCCGACGAGGAACATGAAATCGATGTCCGTATCGTAATACAAGGCGTACAACTTCGCCGCGAAGTTGAGGTGATCGATGTCGCCGAAATCGTCGTTCACATCCTTGTATGCGGGAACCAGGACGGGGGTAAACGATACGGTCTTGAGCGGGCCCGGAAAGCTTTTTATGTAATCGGCGGAGACCACGATGAATCCTTCCAGGTTCTGTTCCGGTTCGTCCGGGTCCTTGGGCCTGTCCACGAAAGCGACGGGGTTCCATGCGTACCCCTTGCCCCACTTGAGCGTCTTCTTGCCGATGTCGATGGTCAGGGACGAAGACGGCTTCAACGAGAGAAACCCTTCGTAGACGGTTGTCTTGAAATCTTCACCCAGGTAGGAATTTCTGTAGTCCGTGTTCGTTCGAACGAAAAGCCGGGCGACTCCTTTTTCCAGGCCGCCCTCCAGTTGCAGCGCGGCGTTGTACTCTTCCAGGGTGCCTCCTTCGTCCCGGTTGTAGAACCTCAACTTGTACAGCGAAGCATCCTTGTCGAGTCCGAAAAGCGCCGGCCGGATTTCGGCATAGCCGCCGATGTGATAGGGCTTTTTTTCCGTTTCCGAGATATCGAAGGTGTACTCTTCAGCAATGGCGACGGACGGAATGCCGATAAAAAAATGCAGGAGATAGGCGAGGACGGCGACAACCATCGGGCCGACCTCCCCCATCCCACGCCGGCCATGCGTCATCGCAAGGATTCAAGATTCGGCATGAAGGTCAGCGTGAACGCCTCGTCCCTGAAATCCCTCGCCTTCACTTTCGCGAAGATCATCACCGATTTGTACCCCTTGTACAGCGGACTGTCGGTCTCGATCACCGCAGGCCGCACGACGCCTCCGCCGAAGTCCTTGACCTCCTTGAAATAGATGGTCTTGATCAGCATGCTCGCCTCCGTGAGACATTCGATCTTTGCCGGAAGCTTCCTTTTTCCGTCGGCATACAGTTTGAGCCTGTCGTACGCCACGGTCTTTGTCTTTGCCTTGAGATACAACAGATACTCATTTCCGTTCTGCTCCACTTTTTCCACGGTGTACTCCGCCGCATAGTCGAGTTGCAGGATATCCGCGTTGTTGAAGACTCCGCCCACCACGGACTGGAGGCTCGTGATCCGGATCGGCTTCCCCACGTTGGGTATGTAAAACCACATGTTGTCGCCGAGTCTCAAGGTGCTCCTGCCTTTCTCGCTTGCGGGCGCCAGGAATATTGAAGCCACCTTGTCCACCCCCTTCTTCACGGTGAACAAGGTATATTCCTTCTTCCTGCCGTCAGGCTCCACGTTGATGAGCTTTCTGTAAGACTCATAGGATTCCGGATTCAAGTTCCTGTCCACCTGCTTGAGAAACGCCGTTCCATCCATGGCGTAAGCCGGAATCGCATAGAGCAGGGCGATCATTGCCATGAAAATCTTCGTCATCAAGTTCCTCCTATACATGTCTCAACGCCTTGATCGGTTCCATCCTCGATGCTTTCAACGCCGGCTGGAGACTGGCGATAACCGAAACGACGATTACGGTCGCCGATATGAACAGGATGTCCGCCGGGTTTACATTCGTTCGTAGGATCAACCCGACCTGCTGGCCGAAGTTGAAGGTTATTTTTGAGAGATTGAGGATGAATATAATGATAATCCCCGCAACGGTGCCGGTGATCGCTCCGACGACACCAAGACAGAAACCCTCGATTACGAACATGTTCAGTATTTTTCCCGGCAATGTTCCTATGGCGGCAATGGTGCCTATTTCCCGTATCCTTTCATAAACCGCCATAATCATCACATTCATGATGCTGGTAAGGACGATCGCTATGAGCATTAACTTGATGAAAAACGTCATGACATCGATCATTCGGGCGATGTTGAAGAAGGGAGAGAGCTTTTCCCAGGTGTGCAGTTCGAATATGGGTTTCCCCTGCGGGTTACGTTCCGTTGAAAGCAGACCTTCCAACTTCTCACTGAATCCATGGAGTTTCCCGAAGTCTTTCAACCTTATGGCGAACTCGCTGATCTCGTTGCCTTCCATTCTCAGAATTTCCCTGGCATCTTCCATGTGTATGTAGCCGTCCCTTCCGCCGGGACCGGTTACACTCTTTAAAATGCCCGAGACAATAAACTGCTTTCCGTTCACGGAACCGTCCTGGTTCGTTGCAACGATCACCACCGTGTCTCCCACTTTCACTTTCATGCCCCTTGCAAGAAGTTCCGGAATCAGTATCTTGCCCGGGTTCAGTTCATTGCTTCCTTCCATCACCCGCAACGGGAGCAACGGGGTGGTCCGGTACTCCTTTTCCGGGGTAACCGCGGTGAGTCTTATGCTCGATGTCTCCGTGAAGTTGCTGAACATGCCTCCGAACTTTATCCGCGGGGAATAAGCCTCTATCTCGGCCTGCTTTTCTAATGTGCTTTCAAGCCGGGCGACGGCGCCGGCCTTGAGATTCAAGTTCAGGGGAAGGGTCTCTATGGATGCGACATACCCTTTCCGATGCACCTGCATATGTCCGATCATCGAGTCTGTAATCTCCCCGATCATCATGTTCTTGAACGATCCGGAAACGGAAATGAATACAAGAACAAAGACCACACCTGTTGCGATCAGTGAAGCGGTGAGCAATGTTCTCCTCTTGTACCTCAAGAGATTTCTTGTCGCTATTTTGAAGAGATTACCCATTGCCCCCGCCTCCTTTGTTCTCTTTGCCTTTCAGTTCTCCATCCTCGATTGTAAATATGATTTCCGCTTCGCCCACGATCTTCTGGTCATGGGTCGAGAAGATGAAGGTCGTCCCGAATTCGTCCCTCATCTTCCTCATCAACTCGATGACCATATAGGCCGTCTTATGGTCCAGATTGGCGGTGGGCTCGTCGGCCAGCACGAGCTTGGGATTTGTGACCAATGCCCGCGCAACCGCAACCCTCTGCTTTTGTCCGCCGGAAATCTGGTCGGGGAATTTATCCTTCTGGTCGGTCATGCCCACTGCCGTGAGGAGGGCATTTACCCGTTGATTCCTCTCCGCCGTGGGCATGTTCTGAACCATCAATAGGGGATACTCGATGTTTTCATAAACCGTCAGGACGGGAATGAGGTTGAAATCCTGAAAGATGAAACCTATATTGCTGCCCCTGAAAGAGGCGCTCTGTTTTCGGTCCAGATGCAACACCTCCGTGGCGGCAACCATCAACTTCCCATCCGTTGGTTTATCGAGACATCCGATGAGATTCAACAGGGTGGTTTTTCCGCTTCCCGACGGACCCACAAATGAAACGAAAGACGCAGGCTCGATTTCAAAGCTCAATCCTTTCAACGCCCTGACGGTAACGTCGCCTGTCTGGTAATCTTTCGTGATATTTGTTGCGACGATTAAACTCATAACCGCTCCTTCCGCCGACGCCGTAGGCCGGAGGATATATCGATATATATTCATATAACACATGAAGCGGAAGAATGTTCCCGGGGTAGGGCTACTTCACTTCATGGGATGCGCCACTGGTCTGCATCATGCCGCAACGCCGAGACCGTGGAAGGAGGGAAAGCAGGTCCAAGAGCACGTGAACCGCGTCCGACAGCAAGGCGAGGGAGCCGGACAGGATCCCCCCCACGACCTCGAGAACCAACGTGCCGGCGGACAGGAGGAACCCGACGAAGAGCCATTTCAAGGTCACGACCGGCAGATATCGGCTCGTATATGCCCCCAATGGCGCCAGCGGCACCGCGACGGCCAGGATAGGAACCGCAGTCGGGAAATCCACCAACCGGGCGCGGACGAATCGGACGCACGCCGCCGCCATGGAGACCGCGTTGAGCAGGAGCGCGGTTCCCATGGCGGTGCGCAGATCGACTCCGAGGTAAAGGAACACGGGGATGAGGATGAACGCCGCTCCCACGCCGGCGATCGTCAGAACCGTCGTGAACGCGAAAGTGGCCATGCCGGCCAGCAGGATCGTCATCCCCGTTCCCCCCGGGCAAGGTCCTTACTTTCCCGCCAGGAGTTTCTCCTGGCACGGGATGCAGACCCTCTGCTCCCCGACGATGCGCCCGTACTTCTCGACGACCGTTTCCCCGCACCGGTCGCAGACAAACGATGCGAACGTCTCCGCGGGTTTCGCGACATCCATCGGGAACGGCCTGCCCACGGTAAGGATCGCCTCTTCCGGGGCTCCCATCACTTTCCGGATCAGCGGATCCACCACGGCGTCGGGAACCCGGGAAGGCGGCACGCCCTTCATCCGGTACTCGAGAAAGAACGGGGTCTCCTTCATCTTCGACTGGGTCTCCGCCTTCGGCACGACCCGGACCGCCCGCCCGGATTCCCGGTCCACCAGGGTCATGCCGAACTTCCCGTACCCTGACTTCCGAAGGTTCCCCTTCCCGAAGGTGCAGCCGGTCGCCATCTGGATCCCGTCGGCGAAGCAGTGCGCGCAGTGCTCGTCGCCGAGTTCGACGACGGCGGAGAGTTCCTTGTCCTTCGCCCGCGCCACGCCGAGCCGGTTTATCGCCGCCGCCCCCGCCCGGAGCCCCATCGGCATGGCGGGGCACTTGTGCCCGTGCAATTTCAGTCCCGCTTCCAGATACTCGTTCGCGTCGATCATGGTCGACCTCCTTGTGCGTGTATTCTGAGGACAGGATATGAAATGCCGCCCTCGGGATCATTGATCGGACGCAAGATCCGGTCGATTTTCGAGGAAGATCTACAGGTCGCCGGGGGACGCCGCCGCACGGAGGGAACGCGGGCGGGGGACCTGGAACCGGCCCCGACCGAGGCGGCGGATCACCCCCGATTCCACCAGATCCGTGACGGCGCGGGAGAAACTCTCCGGGGTGATCCCGAGAGCACGGGCGAACTCCCCGGAAGAGACCGGAAGAGATACGGTCGTCATGATTCCCCGGTCGCCCTCCTGCAGCAGGGCGGCCAGGGCCGCCGCCACGCGGGGAAGCGCTCCGCGGGCCGAAAGGAGATCGATCCGGTCGAACGCCTCCCGGAGGCGCCGCCCGAGGAAGGAGAACAGCGGCAACGCCACGGCGGGGTCGTCGCGGAGCGCCCGAAGGAGTCCCTCCCGGGACATCGTCCGCGCGCGAACCTCGTCGACCGCCTCGGCCGTGGCGGGATACGGCCGGCCGTCCAGGAAGGGAAGAAATCCGAAGAGTTCCCCGGGGCCGAACAGATACAGGGCGGCGACGTTTCCGCCAGGCAGATTCCGGTAAACCTTGATGTGCCCCGTTTCGATCGCGACGACCATGGAGGGCGTATCGCCTGTACGCCAAAGAACCGCTCCCGCGGGAAACCGGCGGGACCGGAAATAGGAAGCCAGATTCTCGAGCGCTTTCCCCGCATCGCCGGTAAAGGATGAGAAAGCGACCTGTGAGGAATGCGGCGGGCGATCGAATCTATCGGCCGCCTGCCTCCCGGCGTCGGTCAGCCGGAGACCGCGGGCCAGGCGGGACGGAACGAGCAGTCCCTTCCGGGACAGCGCCTGGACGTGATCCCTCACCGTTCCCGCTGCACGCCATCCCAGATCGGCGGCGATCTCCCGGTAGGTCGGCGGGGAACCTCCTTCCGATTCCAGTTTCAGGAGATGGTCAAGGATCCTCCGCTGGGGCGGAGTCGGGTCGGAGGAAGGGGGGCGGACCATGGGTCGATGATACTCCCCACATTTGTATGGGGCAATGACGGAGCAGGAGGGCTACAGCACCTCGAAGACATAGACGGCGCAGTAGTAGAGTCCCGAGACGATGAAGACGGCGCCGGTGATCCTGCGGACCCAACGTTCGACCCGGGTCACGCCCCGGAAGACGGCTTCGATGGAGCGCATCCCGAAAGCGATCATGACGGCGAATATGATCACCGGGATTCCTGTGCCGAAGCCGAACAGCAGCGGGTAGAACACCGGGGAGCCCTTGGCCACCGACAGGGGGAGGAGGCTCCCGAAAAACAGCGCCGCGGAGACCGGGCAGAAGGACAGGGCGAAGAGGATCCCGAGGAGTCCCGCGCCGGGGATCCCCCCCCTCCCGGCCTTCTCCCGCATCTCCTCCCCCACCCTTCCGCCGGGGGTGGGGAACCGGAGCATACCGAGGAGGACCATTCCCGCAAGGATCAGGACCGGGCCGAGAACCTTGTTCATCGACTCCTGGAGAAACATCGAGATCCGGGGCGCGGAAAGAAGACCTGCGACCAGGAGGCCCCCCAGGCCGAGATACGCCCCCATCCGGCCGAGAACGTACGCCAGGCCGGAAAACGTCACCTTCGCCGGGCTCCGGTACTGCCTTCCGATGTAAGAAACCGCGGCGATGTTCGTCGCGAGCGGGCAGGGACTCAAAGAGGTCAGGATCCCGAGCCATAGCGCCGATACGGCTCCGAGGTCTACCGCTCCCATCACGCCCCTTTCAGGTAGGAGGAGACGCCTTCCTGCACATATGGAAGAAATTCCTTCTCCGAACCGAGAAGGGTCCAGACTTTTTCGAGGTTCTTCCAACGGACCTGCCGGCCGTCGAGATATTCGACGATCACCAGCGACTGGCTGACGAGCCGGTAGTCGTCGATGTAGTGGCGGTTCCCGAACTCTTCCACGTTCACTTTCCGGAACGCAAGGCGGCCCGTCCGGAGCTCCCCGGGGAACCGTTCCCGAATGGCTTTCCCGGAGAGGCTCTCGATCTTGATGCACGACGCGCATCGAGCACGCGCGTGGAAGTAGTAGGCGATCACGCGCTTCCCCGGACCGATGAGATCGTCCCCCCCGCGCTCCGGAATCGGGACGCTTCCTTCCGACGCCGCAACGGCTTCTCCGGATGGCGAAGACCCGGCCAGCGACCCTCGGCGCGATTCCCTGACCAGCAGAAACCCGATGCTCGCAATCACGAACGCCAGAAGAAAGCCGGTCAGAAGCTTCTTCCCTTTCATTCTTCCTCTCCCTGCTTCGTGATGGTCACGCCGAGGCGAGGATTCGTTCGATTTCTTCCGGCGTCGGTATCTTCCCCGAGAACTTGACCGCACCGTCCACGGCCAGGGCGGGCGTCGACATCACCCCGAACGCAATGATCTTCGTGATCTCCGTGACCTTCTCCATCCGGTACGGGATCCCGAGGCGTTTCGCCGCCGCTTCCGTGTTCTCCGCGAGTTTATTGCACTTCGGACATCCCGTCCCGAGGATCTGCAACGTCTTCATCCTTCGGCCCTCTTTTCACTCCCGTTCGGGAAAGTCGATCGCGGAATCAAGGTCATCAGCATGGCCGGTATATTCGCAACTGTCAATTCATATTTTAGCGATATGACCCGGAACCCCGAACGACGAACCGGGGGCCCGCAGGAGCCGGGGCGACGACCGCGCCGGAACGGGCTCGATGGATCGCATTTCGGGGAATCGAGGGGATGCATGTCAACGTTCGGGGAAGACGTGTATGATACTTTCATCGAACAGGGGAATCCTCTTCCATGAAACCGCACGCCATCGCCATCGTCGGGAACTCCGGGGCGGGAAAAACGACCTTGCTGGAGCGTCTCATCCCCGCGTTGAAGCGAAAAGGGTACCGACTGGGGGCGATCAAGCACGACGCGCACCGGTTCGACATCGACCATCCGGGAAAGGACAGCCACCGGCTCGCCGCGGCGGGGGCCGACACGATGGTGATCACCTCGGCTTCCAAGCTGGCGATGGTGAAGCGGCACACGGCCTCGCCGCCGATCGAGGAGCTCCTCGCGCGCTATTTCACCGGGATGGATCTTGTCCTCGTCGAGGGGTTCCGGGGGAGTTCCCTCCCGAAGATCGAGGTCCACCGCAAGGAGTTCCACAGCGCGTTGATCTGCCGCGGCGAACGGACGGACCCCGGGTTGGCGGCGGTGGCCAGCGACGAACCGCTCGACCTGGACGTCCCCGTCCTCGACCTGAACGATCCCGAAGCGATCGCGGGGTTCATCGCGGGGTTCCTGTCCGGATACGAAAGAAATCCGTAAGGGATACGTCGGCCGGGACGGCCGGATCTCCGGCCTTTATTTCGCGGCCGCCGGGGCATGCTTTTCCAGCGATCTTTTCAGCTTTTCCGCCCCTGAGGGCGTCTTGACGTCCTTCCCCGAGAGGATCCCGGAGGGAAGGATCCCTTCCTTTCCGTAATAAGCGGCATTGCTCTTGTCGTCCACCTGCAGGGAGGATCCCTCCAGGGAGATGCCGGCGAAGAGCCCACGGCTCCGGGAGTAGGAGTAGATCTCCGCCTTCAGCTCGATGTCGGTGGCGGCCTTCGCCACCCGTCCCACCGGGCCTGCCGCGACCCCCGCATCGGCCCCCAGGGTGTATTTCCCCTTCATGATCCCCTCGACGCTCCTCGGGGTCTTGAAAACAAGGACGAAGTCGGTGGATTCGGCGCCGATCTGCCAACCGATGCTGCCGCTCATCAGGGAGATGAACACCGGATTGCTCCATTCCCCGCCCTTCCCGCGGACGACGAGTACGCCGCGGCCGTACTGCCCTCCCACAACGAACCCGACCTTGATGACGCCGGGGATGACGGCGATCCCCTGGGCGTCCGCCAGCAGGGCGGGGGGTATCGCTCTCTCGGGAATCTCCGTGATCTTCGACAATACTTCGGTGGCGGACTCCACCCGTGCCGTCTCCTCGCTCCCCGCCATCGATGATGCCGATGGGAGCGCCAGGAACAGGACGAGCAATGCCGGGATCACCTTGTGGATTCTCGTCATGGCCGTTCCTCTCCTTCCACGTCGGATCGCGAACGATCATACGATGAGATTTACGGGGGTCGGGTTCTCTTCCCGGCGGCGGTTTCGACCGCACCGGCGTTAACAGCGTAAAATGTGGTGTAGAAATAATATGAGGACGACAAGCTATCTTCAGCGAGAGGACCACAATGGAACATTTGGCAATCATGCAACAGCTGGAATTTTCTCCCGTGAAGCAGGTCAGGAAAAAGTTGATCGCTTCGGAAAACCTGGTTGCCGAACTGGTCTGTTACGAACCGGGACAGGCAACCGTCCCCCACCTCCATCCCCGCCAGGATGAAATCTTCTATGTCATCGCAGGAAAAGGGACCATCGTGGTCGGCGAGGAAGTAGTTCCGGTGTCGGCCGGTAGCGTAGTTTCTGGTCCGCTGGGAGTCCGCCATGGCATCAGGGCCGACGCCGGGGATCGCCTGGCGCTGATGTTCATCAAAGGACCAGGCTCTACGGGTGTTCCCGCTTGATATAGATTCTACGTGGAAAAGATGGTCGGGACGGCCGGATTCGAACCGGCGACCCTCTGCTCCCAAAGCAGATGCGCTACCAGGCTGCGCCACGTCCCGACGCGAGACGAAACATTCCGATTGTGAAGGAAGCAAGGGCGGGCGTCAAATGGCCCGCCGCGATCAGCCCAGCAGCCCCGCGTTCTTCATCTCCGCGATCAGCGCCCGGAGCGCCTGGCCCCGGTGGCTGATCCGGTTCTTCTCCTCCGTCGACAGCTCCGCCATCGTCTTCCCGAGGGTGGGGACGAAGAAGAGCGGGTCGTATCCGAACCCGTCCCGGCCGCGCCCCTCGGGGAGGATCTCCCCCTCCGCTTTCCCCGTCGCCTCCGCGACCACCCGGCCCGGGAGCGCCGCCGCCGCCACGCAGACGAACGCCGCCTTCCACGGCCGCGCAAACGACGCGAGTTCGTGGAGCAGATGCTCGTTGTTCGCCGCGTCGCTCGCCCCTTCCCCTGCGAACCGCGCCGAACGCACCCCGGGGAGCCCCTTCAGCGGTTCCACCGCGAGGCCCGAGTCATCGGCGATGCACAGGATTTTGTGCTCCTTCGCGTAATGGAGCGCCTTGGCCCGGGCGTTTTCCGCAAACGTCTTCCCGTCCTCCCGCGGCTGTGCAACAGCGGGAAGCTCCGCCAACGCGACGACCTCGACGACCTTCTGCAGCGCAAGCCCGAGGAGCGCCCGGATCTCCATGACTTTCCCGCGGTTCATCGAAGCGATCAGGAGCCTCATCGCGAACCCCCTTTCGCGAAGCGCCGCTGCACCTTCAGGATCTTCTTCGCGGCGGCGGAGGCGGCCGAGAGCATCGCGTCGAGCTGATCCCGCGTGAACGGCTCCCGCTCCGCCGTCCCCTGGACCTCGATCAGCCGCCCGTTCCCGGTCATCACCACGTTCATGTCCACTTCCGCCGCGGAGTCCTCCGCGTAGTCCAGGTCCGCCACGACCCGCCCCCCGACGATCCCCACGCTGACCGCCACCACGTGGTCGAACACGGGGTTGCGGGGAACGGCTCCCGCGGAAACCAAACGCCGGCACGCCTGCCACAACGCGAGCCACGCCCCGTTGATCGAGGCGGTGCGCGTCCCGCCGTCGGCCTGCAATACGTCGCAATCGATCGTCACGGTGCGTTCGCCCAGCGCCTCGAGGTCGACCACCGCCCGGAGCGACCGTCCCACAAGGCGCTGGATCTCGTGCGTTCTGCCCTGTACCTTCCCCGTCCGCGCTTCCCGGGCGACCCGGGTGTTCGTCGCCCGCGGGAGCATCGAGTACTCCGCGGTGACCCACCCCTTCCCCGCGCCGCGCAGAAACGGCGGAACCCGGTCCTCGACCGTCGCCGCGCACACCACGCGGGTGTCCCCCATCGCGAACAGGACGGAACCTTCCGCATGTTTCTGCACCCCGAGGGAGACGTCGATCTTCCGGATGTCCAGGGACCTGCGCCCGTCGGCGCGTTTCGATGTCATCGCTCCTCCAGCCTGCGGGCCATTATATCCGGAAATCCGAAGGGGTGGATGCTGCGGGGAGGAGGCAATGGAGCAGGATGCATCTCGGGTTCACGGCCCGACGGAGCATTTCCACGCCGGGCCGGTCCCCGCCTGTCGTTCCGCTACCCTCCCGGTCGACGCCGGGAGGACTTCACGCCGCGGTGTACACCTCGGCCGGAAGCTTCGCAAGGATCGTGTTCAGGATTTCCTCGCGTTCCTTCAACCCTTCGCGCATCTTCCGGTTGTCCGTGTTGGCGATCTCCATGAGCATGTCGTTGATCGCCTTCTCCAAGGTCTCCCGCAGGACGAACTTCTCGGGGCCGGTCAGAATGAGTTCCATACTCCCACCTCCTTCGAATCCCCAGAGGCGTTTCGTTGCCCGCCGACACCCGCACCCCTGAATCAATTATACTCCCGCCGTCGCGGGACGGAGTCCTTCCGAAGGACGATCACCCCTGTGATTCCGAGAAAGAACCGGCGGTCCCCCGACACCTCGAATCCCTGTTCGACAAGGTTTTTCAGTAACTTCCCGCGATCGGGAAACGCCCGGAGGCTCTCCGCGACGTACCCGTGGATCTCCGGCGTCCCGTGGAGGAGGAGCCCCCAGAGGCCGCACCAGCCCCGCAGCAAGAGGTACTGCATCCGACGGAGAAGAGGGCTTTCCGGATTCGAGAAGTCGAGGAACGCCGCCATACCGCCGGGCTTCAGCACCCGGCGGACCTCGGCGATGGCCTCCCGCAGGTCGGGAGCGTTGCGCAGGGCGTAGCTCCCGGTCACGACATCGGCGGCGCCGTCGGGGAGCGGGAGGGCGCACAGGTCTCCCCGCTCGAAGCGAACGTTCGGAAACCGGTTGCGATCCCGCGCGATCGCCAGCATCGGCGCGGAAAGATCCACACCGACCGCGACCCCGCCGGGGTACCGTTCCGCAAGGAGGAAAGCCACGTCGCCTGTGCCGCAGGCAAGGTCGACGCAGAAGGGGGACGGGAGATCGGGCAGCGCGGCGACCAGCGCGCGCTTCCACGCCGCGTCCCGCCCGAGGGACATCGCGCGGGTGGCCACGTCGTACCGCTTCGCCGCCTCCGCGAAGTGACGTTCGTTGTAGGTCCGCTTCCGCTCCGGGGCGTCGAGCCACTCCCGGGCCTTCAGGCGGAACCGGCCGCTCACGGTTTCCCGTCCCCGTTATTGCCCGGAAGGTACCGCCACATCGCCCCGCCGTCGAGCGCGCGGAACAGTTCGTCGTAGGCCGTAAGCGCCTGTACGCGCCGGTCCGGGTCGATCCGGACCGCCTTCGCCGCGAAATCGTGACACCAGCGGCACGCCTCGCAGTCCACGTCGCGGCACCCCTTCTCCCGGAACCGTTCGATGAAGCCGTCCAGCGCACGGTTGTCCACGTACACCGGCGGCTCCCCCGTCACCGGCCGGGTCATGTGCCTCAGGTCCGCCAGCCGCTTGAGCAGGAGCATCCGGGCCGGGTTGACCAGCGCGGGCCGGAAGAGGAACCGAAGCATCCATCCGATCCCCTTCCGGTAGTACCGTCCATTGCCGTCCGCTTCCTGCAAGGCGTACGGCTGGACCAGGTCGAGCAGGTTGCCGTCGTACCGGCGCGCCGCGTAAGCCCGCACGCGGTTGACCATCACCGGCGTGGGAAGGTCGCGTTCCGTCACCTTGAACAGGTCGTACCCCATCCCTTCGTACAGCGGGAGGTCCTCCGGCCGGATCCACTCCGAGCGGATGTAGTTCACCGGGTCGCGCAGCTTCATCTCCGTGCACCGAAGGAAGCACCAGTCGATGAAGAAGCCGCGGTTCCCGTGCCACGACTGGCCGGCGTGGGCCAGGGCGTTCATGTGGGCCGGGGAAAGGGCGCAGGAGGAGAGGCAGTTGTTGTTCACCAGCAGCTCGAGGTCGCATTTCACCGATTCGCGGATCCGCGCCAACGTGGCGAATTCACGGTTCACGAGGAGGCTGTCGAGGACGATGCCGTCCGCGCCCATCTCCTCCCACATCTGCGCCTTGCGCACGCGGTCCACGCCGCCGAAGACGGAGATCCGGACCTTGAGACCCGGGAAGCGCGTCTTGACGATCCGGAGGAGGAACGGGGAGGATACGGTGACCGTCTCCACGCCGATGCCGCAAAGCCAGCCGCAAAGCTCCTCGACTTCCGCCTGACCCGCGCGCGTGATCTCCCGGTTGCCGAGGCAGGACGCATTGAGGAGGTAGTTGAAGGAGATCCCCGCCGCCGAAGCAAAGCGCACGTGCGCGGCGAGCAGCTTCCGTCCCACCGGCGCGAGTTGATAGGGGGCCCTCCCGCCGCCCACGGCATCCTCCCGCAACTTGCCGAACAACTCGACGACCGGGTACCCCCGGAGCGCCTCGACCAACGCGGGGTCGAAATTCGTGGCGACGGAAAGCCTCATGCGTTCGGACCGCCGATCAGGCGACCCCTCCGGCGGGGGCCGCCGCGGGGAGGGCGGAGAGCGTCGCCGTCTCCACGGTGAGGCCCGGGCCGAAGGCGACGGCGCACACCCTCTCCGGGGAGGCGCCGGAGGGACGCTTCAGGATCTCCTCGAGGACGAAGAGGATGGTGGAGCTGCTCATGTTTCCGTACCGGCGCAGCACCTCGCGGGAAGCGCTCACCTGTCCGGCGGACAGACCGAGGGTTCGCTGCACCTGGTCGATGATGGACTTTCCTCCGGGGTGGACGGCCCAGGTGTCGATGTCGGACAGGGAGAGGCCTCCGGCGGCGAGCGCGGGCCCCACCAGCCCCTGGATGTTCGCGCCGATGAGCTTCGGCACGTAGCTCGACAAGGCGATGTCGAACCCCTGGTCGCCGATCCGCCACGCCATGTCCTGCTCCCCGGCGGGAACCAGGGCGGAGCGAAAACCCTCCAGCCGGTAGGCGGGCGCTCCCGGTTCCGGCCTCCGGGCGGAAACGATCGCGGCCCCCGCCCCGTCGGCGAAGAGCGAGTTCGCCAGGAGATTATCCTCCGAACCGGTCAATTGCAGGTGGAGCGTGCACAGCTCCAGGCACATCACGAGGACCACCGCGGACGGGTCCGCCGCGCAGAATTGGGCGGCCATCCGAAGGGCGGGGAAGGCGGCGTAGCACCCCATGAAACCGAGGTGATACCGCTGCGTGGCGTCGGACATCCCCAGCTCGCGCACGATGTGGTAATCGGGGCCGGGGTTGTAGAACCCGGTGCACGACACGGTCACGACGTGCGTCACGTCGGCGGGAGAAATCCCGGGGATATTCTCCAGGATCTTTTGCGCGAGCGCCACGGACATCGCCCGGGACTCGGCGGCGAAGATGTCGTTCCGGGCGGCTGTCCCCGGACCGTGAAGGGTCCCCGCGGCGTCCCGGCGGAAGAACGCCCCCTCTCCTTCGCCGTCGTAGTTGCGCAGGACGGAGTGGCGGCGCTCGATCCCCGAGTGCCGGTACACGGCGCGCACCAGGCGCCGCTCCCGGTCGTCCCGCGCCCATTCCTGCATCTTCACCATCGCCTCCTCCTGGGCGAAGGAGAAGTCGGGGAGTAACGTATCGATCCGGTGAATCCAGGCGGTCAAAGGGCCTCCGTTCCTTTTTGTTGGATGCGCATTTATGGCGAGACGTACTTCAAGGTGAACGGGAAACCGTCAGATGGAAGGTTGCCTTCACGGAGACCTTGTCTCCGACCCGGATGATTCCGAGCACGGAGGGGGGTTTCAGGCCGAACTCCTTCAACGAAACGGGGAATTCGAGGGCGAAGGTGACCCGTTCGCCGGTCTCCTTCAGGTTGCCCGCCGTGGCGCGGACCCTCCGTTCCACGTCCCGGATCCGGAGCAGAAGGTCGAGGGGAGCCTTCCCTTCGGGATCCTTCCCCATCTCCTCGCGGAGCCGGACGACGTCGACTCCACGGACCGACGCGTGGATGCGAGGGAACCGGTCGGCCTGGAACATCTCCCGCATCTTCCCGTCCCGGGAGTCGTTCTCCGTCCTCATCTCCGCCACCGGCACCTCCACTTCCACGGAAGGGAGGATCGCCCTGCCGGCCGCGTCGTGGACCATGGGTGCGTTGAAGGGACTGCAGACGCCCTTCCCGGGGAAGTCGTGCAGGGTGGAGGTACCCTGGAACCGGACGTCGCAGATCCCCCGGACCTCTCCGGCGAACGCGGGGGTCGCCGACAACAGGAGCAGGAGGGCCGCCGGGCGGAACTTCATTGAAATAGCGACTCCTTTCGCGGGAATCCCGGGAGTATGGCAGCGGGAGGTTGATTGATTGATTCCTGTTTTACCGTGAAGGTTTCTTTGGCCCGGCCGGCGCCCTTGGTGAGGTCAACCGCGCCAGGCGAAGGTTCCCTTGCGCAGGTCCTCGAGGGCCTGCTCGATCTCCTTTTGCGTGTTCATCACGAAGGGGCCGTAGCGGGCGATCGGTTCGCCCAACGGCTTGCCGGAGAGCAGCAGGAACCGTACGTGGTCCCCCGTCCCCGTAACCCGCACGCGGGCGCCGTCTCCGAGGACGACCAGCCGCGTCGCGGCGACGACCTGCGCACCTTCCCCCCCGAAGCTCCCTTCCCCTTCGAACACATAAGCGATGGCCGCATGCCCCTCGGGGACCGGCTGCACGTACTCCACGCCCCCGGGAACCGTCACATCGAGGTACTCGGGGTCCGCCGCGATCTCCGTCACCGGACCGCGAACACCGTCCGCCGTCCCGGCAACCACCCGCACCCGCACGCCGTCCGGCCGCCGCACCTCGGGGATCCTGTCCGCCTTGATCTCCCGGTACCGGGGCCGGCTCATTTTCAGGCGCGCCGGGAGGTTGACCCAGAGCTGGAACCCCTCCATCTCGCCGTCCTTGGGCTTCGGCATCTCCTCGTGGAGGATCCCTCCGCCCGACGTCATCCACTGCACGTCCCCCGCCCCGATCGTGCCCGCGTTCCCCAGGCTGTCCTTGTGGTCCACCAGGCCGGCGAGCATGTACGTCACCGTGTCGATCCCCCGGTGGGGGTGCATCGGGAAACCGGCGAGATAGTCCTTCGGGTCGTCCGACCCGAAGTGATCGAAGAGAAGGAACGGGTCCACGTAATTCAGGCGACGTGTGGCGATGCTGCGGCGCAGTTTGACCCCGGCCCCCTCGATGACCGGTTGCGGCTCGACGATCTCCGCGACACTCCGCGTCTTGGATGTCATGCCGTTCCCTCCCTCCGGCGCATCCCCGCCGCTTCGGATGACGTTTCGATGCCCCGGCCGCAGGGAAGTTTTTTCCGTATCCGAGTCTTCCGCCCCCCGGAGGTCATCTATATCGGGAAATCGGACATATATGGAAATTCGAAAGGAGGCGCTCCCGATGCGGTACAAGCTGCTGGGGAAGACGGGGCTGCGGGTTTCGGAGCTGTGCCTGGGAACGATGACGTTCGGCGAGGAGTGGGGCTGGGGGGCGTCGAAGGAAGAGAGCCGAAAGATCTTCGACGCGTACGTGGACGCGGGCGGAAACTTCGTCGACACCGCGAACCTGTACACCGGCGGCACGAGCGAAAAGTTCGTGGGCGAGTTCCTGAAGGGCCGGAGGGAGCGATTCGTCCTCGCGACGAAGTACACCCTGAACATGCGCCCCGACGATCCCAACGGCGGCGGGAACCACCGGAAGAGCCTCGTGCAGTCGCTCGACGCCAGCCTGAAACGCCTGGGCACCGACTACATCGACCTCTACTGGGTGCACGCGTGGGACGGGATGACTCCACTGGAGGAGACGATGCGGGCGCTGGACGACGTGGTAAGGGCCGGGAAGGTCCTCTACGTCGGGATCTCCGATGCCCCCGCCTGGATCGTGTCGCGGGCGAACACGCTCGCGGAGCTGAAAAACTGGACTCCCTTCGCCGCCCTGCAGATCCAGTACAACCTGGCGGACCGGACGCCCGAGCGCGACCTGCTGCCGATGGCGAAGGCGCTGGACATCGCCGTCACGCCCTGGGGGGTCCTCGCGGGAGGGGTACTGGCGGGGAAGTACAAGACCCCGAAGGACCGGCCGGCCGGAGCGCGGTACTCGAAGGACGAGGCGTGGGCCGAAACGGTCGTCACGGAAGGGAGCGTGCGGATCGCGGAGGCGGCGATCCGGGCGGCGAAAGAGGCCGGGCGCACCGCGTCCCAGGTGGCGCTCGCCTGGGTCCGCCAGCAGCCGTTCGGGGTGATCGTCCCGATCCTCGGCGCGAAGACCGTCGCCCAACTGCAAGACAACCTTGGGTGCCTCGATTTCACCCTGGGGCCTTCGCAACTGGAGAAACTGGATGCGGCCAGCAAGGTCGACCTCGGGTTCCCGCACGACTTCCTCGCGCGTGCGCGGCCGTATGTCTTCGGCAAAACATTCCCGCTGATCGACGACCACCGGGCGTGACGGGGGTGGGAGGAAGGGACCTTCACCTTCCCCTGTAGGAGATGCGGTAAATCATCCCGGCCTTGTCGTCGGATACGAGGAGGGAGCCGTCGGCCATCACCTGGACGTCCACGGGGCGGCCCCACGCCTCCCGCCCCCGCAACCATCCTTCCGCGAACGCTTCGTAGCGCTCGGCCCGTCCGCCGTTCAGGTGCACGACGGTGACCCGGTACCCGACCGGTTTCGAGCGGTTCCACGACCCGTGCTCGGCGATGAAGACCTGCTTCCGGTACCCGGGAGGGAACATCGACCCCGTATAGAACCGCATCCCCAGCGACGCCGAGTGGGCGGGGAGCTCCCACTCCGGGGGAGTGAATCCCGGCGGTTTCCCCCGGCCGCCGAAATCCGGGTCGGGAACGCCTTTCCCGTGAACGTACGGAAACCCGAAATGGAGGCCTTTCCGCGGCGCGCGGTTCAGTTCATCCGGCGGGAGGTCGTCTCCCATCCAGTCGCGGCCGTTGTCGGTGAACCAGAGCTCCTTCGTCTCCGGCATCCAGTCGAAGCCGACGGTGTTCCGCACTCCCGACGCGAAGACTTCCAGGCCCGTCCCGTCGGGCCTCATCCGCAAGATCGCGGCGTAGCGCGGGTCGGTCCGTTCGCAGACGTTGCATGGCGCCCCCACGGGGATGTACAGCATCCCGTCCGGACCGAAGCGGATGAATTTCCAGCCGTGGTGTTCGTCCTTCGGGAAGCCGTCGTTGACGATGACCGGTTTCGGAGGATCGGACAGGCGCCCCTCGATGCCGTCGTACCGGAGGATGCGGCCGATTTCGGCGACGTAGAGCGCCCCGGCATGGAACGCGACGCCGTTGGGGCTGTGGAGGCCCCGTGCGATCGCGACGGTTCGATGCGGACCCTCCGCCGTCCCGCCCGGAAGGACGGCGTAGACCTCGCCCTTGCGCGTGCCGACGAAGAGCGTTCCCTTTTCCCCGAGCGTCATCGAGCGGGCGTTGGGAACCTCCGCGTACGTGGCGATCCGGAAGTTCGGCGGGAGCCTGATCTCGTCGAGGCGTGCCCCCGCCGCGCAACTTGTCGCCCCGAGGAGCGACAAGCCGAATACGGCAACGGCGGAGGACAAGGCGGCCGCCCTGCGCACGATTCCTCCTCTTCCCACGGTCCGTGGGATCAGAAAAACCTGTCTTTCTCGAGACCCGACATGGGGTGAAGCAGCACCACGAGATTGTGGAGATGCCCTTTCCGATCGTTGACGAAATTCCGATAGACCGCCGCCTTCTCGAACCCCATCCGTTCGAGCGCGCGAACGGCGGCCTGCTGCTCCTCGATCACCTCGGCCAGGAGGTAATTCAAGGCCAGCTTTTCTCCCAGGTGCCGGATCTCCCGGATCATCGCCGTACCGAGACCCAGGTGCCGGACATCGGGGGCGATCAGGATCCTGACGATTCCTATCCTCTGCTTCCATCCCGTCCTGTTCCGGTAGAGCGTGGCGCTCCCCGATACGCAGTCCCCCCGCATCGCCAGGATCGGGAGCACCGCGTCGTAATCGAGCGCCTTCGCCCAGCGCTCCACCACCTCCCGGCGATCCACGTCCTCGTGGAAATGCGCCTTGTCGATCTCGGGAAGCTGCCGCAGGAAACTCCAGAGGCTTTCGGCATCCCCGGCGATCATCGGACGCAACGTCACGAGGGTGTTGTCCCGCAACGTGATTTCCTTCGGGTACCTGTCAATGGGAATCATCGACTCCTCCTTTCGCGGCGGCGGCGTTCACCAGTCCTCCCGGAACGGGACTTCCCCGGCGTCGTACCATCCGGCGAAATCCGCCGGCGAGTGGGGAGGAAGTCCTTTTTCGTGCAACAGGTCGCCGATCACCCGATGGGCGTAGGAAAGGGCGTGGTCCATATACCGGAGAGATTCCGGCCCTTCCTCGCCCGACCCCGCGGTATTCAGCGCCTCGAACGCCTTTTCCAGGTCCATCCGGGCCGCGGGTATGTCCTCCGTTTCGAGGGCGGCGGCGATCTCGCGCAGCAGTCTTTCCAATTGGCGGTATGCCTTCCGCAGATCGATCGAGCTCGCGTCCATCCTTCTCCACCGCCCGAAATAGATCTGGTCGTGTCCCGCCCGCAGCTCCACGTACGCCACGCCCTTGTAGGGGCAGGTCCCTTCCTTTGCGGGAGTCCTCCTCCCCCTGCCGGGTGAGGAGGAATGTTCCCTGCCGCAGATCGGACAGCTCATCGGCCCCCCCGGGAGTGAGAAGCCGTGGATTTCTGCCTGGTCAGGCCGAATCGGCGCCTCGCCGCGGGGGCCGCGGCCTGTTGGAGAAACCGGTCCGCGGTGAGGCGCTCCAGGGAAACTTCCATCCCGTGCCGGGCGAAGCACTCCCGCAACATGTCGTAATTTTCGATGAAGTAATACACCGAGGAGTTGTAGCCGTAATTCAGCGAGTGGATCCGCTCCGCGAAGTTCATGCTCCCGTAGAGAAACAGGGAGGATTCCGCCGGGGACGGTTCGATCATGAGGAGATCCGTCCCGGGATGATCGGCGCGGAAGAGGAGGGCCCCCAGCTCGAGCTTGACCCTCGAGTTGATCCGGAACGTCTGTTCCGCGACGGCGATCACGCCCCGTTCCGTGAGGGAGCAGCATTCTCCGTCGATGGTGGGGATGCAGACCATGGACCGATCGTTGTAGATCGGGACGATGGGATTGATCATCACGATGAGATCCGCTCCCGTCGCGGCGGGAATATCGAGATGGCCGTCGAAGCCTGGATCGCCTTCGAGATCGGGATGTCCTTTCGTCCCCCATCGCCGAAGACCCACCGTTCCCCGGTATCCACCTCAGTGGCCACGATAGCCAGGGGTTTGCGGACGGTCCGGAAATCGTTGCATCGTCCATCCCCGGAGAGAATCCGCGCCACGTATCGTTCCAGATTTGCGTTGGAGAAGAATCCGGCAGGAAGGAACTGCTGGAGGACGGCAAGGATGTTGAGGAACGTGACCGGCTGCCCGCTCTTCCTGATGTGGCGTACGACGGAACCGAAGGAGCGAAGGGACCGTCCCAGGAAGCGGAACAGATTGCCGGGGGGCAGTTCGTAGATATCCTCCCGACGCAGCAATAATCCCCCATCCTTCTCCCCGAGGACGGAGGAACACATTTCGCTGACGGTGATGCCGCCCCCTCCCAGGATGAGCGCCGCCTTCGTCTCCACGCAGAAAGCATAGAGGGATTCGTCGGCCAACGGCAAGGAGGAACTGTCCCGAACGGCGACATTCAGCTCTTTCACCAGGGTTTCGACGTCGATCCCGTCACACTTCGCCGTCGCCTCGATCGGCGCCCCGCCGCCCGGTCACAACGTCTGGGTGGCGGAGATGACGGTAATTTCCAATGCCGCCCTGGCCCAGGGAAACCTCTGTTTCACCGCCTCGAACTGAGGGCCGGATGTCAGGAAAACGGCTGTGCCTTCAACAAGGAAACCCGCCCCGGGGCCATGGGAGCCTTCAACCTCCCTAGACCCAACCGTTACAAGAACCTTGTTGTTTTTCGCCACATTGACTTCGGTCTTGTGCATGTGGCCGGCGGGGATCATCAGGCGCCCCTCACCGTTTATTTGGACATAGCTGTTCCATGTGTTCACAAGGTGCGTCCCCCCGTCGCTTTGCGTGGCGATGGCTACCACACCCTCATGTTTCAGCACCTGCCGCATTATTTCAGGAATCATCTGTCAGTTCCTTCCTTGGTGGGAGTTTCCGCCTGGCGAAGATTTGCCGATTCAGCCAAGGTTCCGGTCGTCAAAACCTGCTCCACGCTGTCGGCGGCGGATAGAGAAAGCGCCGTTGCCTGTATGGCAGCCGAATGTCCTGAAAGCTTCTCGACCAACTTCTTGATGACCACCGCGTTGTTGCGCGCTTCGTCCCGGGCTGCAAACACCAAGGTGATGGTCTCCTTTCTCGCCCTCTCCCCCAAGATACGGAACTCGTCCATCTTCCCCGCCGCTTCCAGTTCGTTTCGGTAACGCGACTGGAACTTCTCCCACTTCGATGGGGCGTGCCCGAATCCTTTTCTGAGAATGTTCGAAGGAGCAAGGTCCTTCCGCCATTCGTCGATCCGCGCGGCACCCTTGCTTACTCCCCGGGGCCAAAGGCGGTCCACCAGGATGCGCACGCCGTCCGATCCATCCGGCGGTGCGTAGACTCTTTTGATCCGGATCATGCCGTATTCTCCACCGGTATCTACGATGCCACAACTTCCGGACGCGGTGTGGGCCGGCTCCGGGTCAGCCGGCCCACCCATTGTTGAAGAACGGAAGAATCCGGCATCAGGCCGCCTTCGAAACTCCCTTGGCCTCCTCCATGGCGGCCATGACCGGAGCTACGGGCCGTTTCGCCGCCAGCAAGCTCCCAAGCGCCAGGATGCAGATCCGAACCCACGTAGAAGGCGTTGGTGTAGTTGCCGAACCGGAGAAGATCCGCCCGGAGGCGTTCCCAACGGCCCCGACGGCGATGGCCAGGTTGGCTGCGACATCCACGATCTTCAGTTGCTGCCTTCCGAAAGGCACCAGCTGGCTGATGAGCATGAGCGGCGTAGCCGAACCCGCTCCCGATGCCCAGGATGCCA
>Ga0209212_1000425_pt1 | contig 83198 bp, 75 predicted proteins | sample RifGroC2_FD_183996 | JGI IMG/M metagenome (GOLD analysis project Ga0209212, IMG submission 183996) | Groundwater microbial communities from Rifle, Colorado, USA - Groundwater C2 (SPAdes) (version 2) | ecosystem: Environmental > Aquatic > Deep subsurface > Groundwater | place: Rifle, Colorado...
AGAGGGCATATTTTTTAAGAAATTTCGGAATTTCTATGAAAAGAAACAAATAGGCGAGGCAGGGATTCTTAAAAATTTCTCTACCTTAAACTCACTTAACTTTGGTCTGGACAAGGGAAGTATTTCAATCTATAATACTTGATGTTTTGTGGTGAAAGCGTCGTCAAAATGCATAAGAAACTTCTCGATAAATCTGATACGGCTGGGTATAATAGGCATATGCGTTGCTCCTGGTAAAAAGGTTTTTAACTCACGTATGCCTATAGAGTATCAGAAGTTACAGTAAAAAAGCAAGGGAAATTTTGACGCAACGCATTGAAATTACGTAAGTTATGATTCCGCAAAAGCTATGACTATTACTATTTTAAAAATAATCTCAAACTAAAATTTTTTTTAACAAAGTACTGTAATCAATATGGTTTCGATTATAATACGCACCAAGAATGAAGAGCGGTGGATTTCATTATGCCTGAAAACTATATTTGAGCAGGAATATAAAGATTTTGAAGTTATTATAGTCGATAATAAAAGTGCCGACAAGACATTATCTAAGGCTCAAGAATTTAATGTGAAAGTTATTACCATTGATGACTATCTGCCGGGCAAGGCTTTGAATTTAGGCATTTCCGCATCACGAGGAGACTTCATTTGCTGTTTATCTGGCCATTGCATTCCCGTAAGTAACCAGTGGCTCGGTAATTTGCTTAAAAATTTCGAGGATAAGCTGGTGGCGGGCGTTTATGGCCGACAGGAACCAATGGCTTTTACCAGTGATTTTGACAAGCGTGATTTGCTTAATATGTTCGGATTAGATAAAAGGGTGCAGCTGAAGGATAGTTTTTTTCATAACGCCAACAGTATGATTAGACGTAGGTTATGGGATAAACTTCCTTTTAATGAGGAAATTACTAATATTGAGGATAGGATTTGGGCAAAAGAAATATTGGGTCAAGGCTTCAAGATAATCTATGAGCCTGAAGCAAGTGTCTATCATTACCATGGCATACATCAGGATAATAATCCCGAACGTTGTTACAATGTAGTCAAGATCCTTGAGTCTCTCGAATTGAAAAAACATAATAAATTAGATATAAATAAGCTGAACATAGTCGCCTTGGTTCCGATAAAAGGAAATATACAATATTTTAATGGCCGGCCTATTATCGAATATACAATAGAAAGGTGCCGGCAGTCTAAGTTTATCAAGCAGACCATAGTCTCAGCTGATAGCGACCAGATGGCTAAATTGGCTGTAAGCCTTGGAGCGGAAGCGCCTTTTTTGCGTACTCGCGAGTTGTCAGCGGAACATGTTGACTTGGAAAAAGTATTGCAGTTTTCACTGGAGGAGATGGAGAAGATAAAGATATTTCCTGATATCATGGTGATTTTAGAGGCTACTTATCCTTTTCGCCAAAAGGGCCTGTTGGATACCATGATACGGGAACTCGTTGATGAGGGATTAGACAGCGTTATCCCGGTAAGGCCGGAATATAAATCCTGTTGGATAAATAAAAACGGCGAATTGAAAAGGATTGACGCTGGTTTTATGCCCCGTTTATTAAAAGACCCCCTTTATGTCGGCTTGGTCGGCTTGGGTTGCGTCACGCACCCGATTTTCATCCGTCAGGGCCGGCGCTTAGGGGATAAGATCGGAATTGTGGAGATAAAGGATACATATTCTTCCATGGAAGTGCGGGGAGATAGCGATATAAAATTAGCGGGCAGGATAATCGAAGATTGGTGGAAGGAAAATAGTTAAGAATGAAATTGTCGTATGCGATATCGCTTCAAGAAACGATTTTTAGCCATATTAGCAAGGGTGGTTGGATAGATAAAGTAAATATTTTAGCGGATTTGGGGTATGAAGGGGTGGAATTTGGAATCCGGAATCCTGATAAGATTGACTCAAGACAAATTGAGCAAGTTTTAGGGCGCAATAGCTTACGATTAAGCGCTATCGGGACAGGCCAAATGTTTGTCGATGATGGGCTGTCGATTTCCTCTTTGAGTAAAGATATCCGGCATAGGGCCATAAGCCGGATCAGAAAACATATTGTTTTAGCCAGGTTATTCGAGTCGCAGGTGATAATAGGTTTAGCCAGAGGGAAAAAGTCCGCCATAAGGAAAAATAATGACAGCAGATATATGAAGTATTTGAAAGACGGATTTAGGGAGATTTGCGATTGTGCCGAAAAGAACAAGGTGGCAGTGACAATAGAGCCGATTAACCGGTACGAAACAAGTTTTTTAAACTGCGCAGAAGAGGTAAAGTCTTTTGAGCGGATTTTAAACTCTCCTTCATTAAAAATAATGTTGGATACGTTCCATGCGAATATCGAAGAAAAAAATTTTTTACAAGCTGTGAAAATTTCCGGCCGATTTTTGTCTCATGTTCATCTATCGGATAATAACCGATTATGTCCCGGAAGGGGGCATCTTGATTTTAAGTTAATAATAGGGTTATTAAGAAAGTCAGGATATGTGGGTTATCTTTCAGCGGAAATCTTGCCTTTTCCGGATTTTAAGGCATGCGCCAAAGAGTATATTACAAACATAAGGAGATACCTGTAATGTTTAAGAAATATTCTGCGCAGTTGGCAATAAATGAAGGGTTGAATCAGCTTAAGGTTCCGGGAGGGCTATTTAACCATATCCGTGGCTTTGCTGTGGTTTCTTTCGGCAGCCGTCGGAGTATTACGCTTGAGACCAATGATTATGAAACGGGATTAGTGATACTCAGAGGAAAATGCGATATCAATATTAACGGTAAAGATTATAAGGGGTTGGGGGAGCGTAGTAGTGTTTTTAGCGGTAAGCCGACAGGGGTTTATATACCTATCCGCAAAAAATATACCATATCCGCCCAGGACGCGGAGGTCGCAATCTGTAGTTCCCGGTGTGATAAAGATTCGGATTTTGCCGTAATTAACCCATCGGATATTACCGAGAAGGAGGTGGGAAAGGATAACTGGCAGAGGCTGGTAAGGATGATTATCGGGCCAGGGTCTTCTTCGGTTAATCTTATAGTCGGGGAGACTTTAAATCCTCCCGGAAATTGGTCGGGCACCCCTGCACATAAACACGAGAAAACAAGTCCCTCTATTGAGTCTTTACACGAAGAGCTGTATTATTTTAAAACCGATAAACCTCAAGGGTTCGGCATTCAGAGGTTATATTCTCCAGAAAGAAATATGAATGAGTTGATTTACTTGAAAGAGGATACAGTTACTTTTATGCCTTGGGGGTATCATCAGATTGTGGCCGGACCCGGTTATATCCTGTATTATTTATTTTTTCTTTCGGGGGCAGGTAAGGATTTATTCGGTTTTGTTGATCCGGAACATAAATGGATAGTTGGGTAAGAATAGGAGCTTGAAATGAAAGATATCTCAGAGAATGACCTGAAGAATAATATCCCGTTGATTAGCCGCAAAGATTATAAGCGGATAATCAGGGTGAGAGATTACACCTTAAACGCGGATAAAATTATTTTTATCGCAGGGCCATGCACTGTAGAGAGTAGGACGCAGATTATGGATATAGCAAAAAACATAAAAGAATGCGGAGCTACGATGTTACGTGGCGGCGTCTTTAAGCCGCTGACTTTTCCTTATGGAGAGCCCCTGGGCAGGCCTGACGCCGGGACCGGGCAGCCAGATCCCGACAGGTTTAAAATATTGGACAAAAATGAATTATATAAGAACGCCGAGCGCCGGCTTGGGTTTTTGAAGGAAGCGGGAGAAAAATATGGCCTACCGGTAGTATCGGAAATATTATATGCTGATTCGGTTGCGATGATGTCAAAGTACGTGGATATGTTTCAGATAGGTTATCGGCATATGTTCAATATGGATCTTATCGAGGCGTTATCAAAATCAAATAAACCGCTTTTACTCAAGCGCCATTATGGCGAAAGCCTGCGTTCTTTGCTGGGCGTGGGTGAGCATTTTGAGGCCAGGGGCAAACACGATCTTGCGTTTTGCGAACGCGGCGTTGCAGTCCCGCATACTCATAATGTTGAATCAAGGGCAGTCATTGATATTCAGGCGATCTCTGCCCTTAAGGAATACGCGCCTTCGGTCCCGGTTTTTGTTGATCCGAGCCATGCAACTTTCCGTAGGCATTATGTCGCTTCTGTGTCCAGGGCGGCAATCGCTGCCGGCGCAGACGGCTTGTTGATTGAAGTCCATTCTGATCCGGAAAAAGCCTGGGTTGATCCTTTACAGGCGCTGAATTACGGAGATTTCGCAAAATTAGTTAAAGACTCCGAACAAATAAAGAAAATAATCGCGTAATTTCTGGTATGAATATGAAAAAAAATAATGTTGCAGCTATATTGCTGGCCAGAGGAGGCTCAAAAGGATTACCCCGCAAGAATATCTTGCCTCTTCTAGGCAAGCCATTGATCCAGTATTCAATAGAACCTTTAAAAAGGGCGTCAAAAGTTGACCGGGTAATTGTAAGTACTGACAATAATGAAATCGCGGAAATAGCCAAGAGTCTAGGGGCTGAGGTTCCGTTCTTGAGGCCTAGAGAATTATCGCAGGATTACACTACTACCGAAGATGCGCTGAAACATGCGATAGGCTGGCTTAGAGATAACCAGAAATATAATGTAGATATTTTGGTTTTCTTGCAGATTACGGATTTATTCAAAAGCCCCGAGTATATTAATAAAGCGGTTGAAGTGCTATTGGTTGATGAAACTATTGACTCTGCTTTTGTAGCCGCTCCGACCCATAAGCATTACTGGAAAATGGAATCAAATGCTTATATCCGCCTAACTCCATGTCTTTATGGGCCACGGCAGCTTAAAAAACCTATTTTACGCGAAGATACGGGTTTGGGATGCGCAACACGTGCGCACCTGATTACTCAACAGGGCAGGCGGTTGGGAGACAGGATATTCATAATTGAGAATGAGGATTTTACCATTGACATACATTCGGAATTTGACCTTTGGCTGGCGGAGAAATTGCTTAAAGAACGCCCGGAATTTAACAAATATTTGATAGTATGACTGACTGGATGAAGTATAAAGTTAAATATGGCTTGAAATGCTGGCTATATATGCCTCTTACTTTTTTAAAACGGGTTGCCTTGGGCCGAGATAAACTACACAAGCGGTTTTTTTGGGATAAATGGGGTTTCTTGCTTAACGAAGCACATGGTTTTAGGCCTGGGAAAGTTATTTGGGTAGTTGCAAATTCAGGAGGCGAGGTAATCCAGTCGCGCCTTTTCCTTACACAAATAAGATTCCTGTATCCGGATTATAAAATAATCTTGTCTACAGAATCTTATGATACCTTTCAGTACGCTGGTAAAATAGAAGAGGTTGATTTTGTTTTCTTTACGCCCTGGGATATGCCTTTTGTTTGCCGTAATGTGGTAAAAACGATGCATCCTAAGGCCTTGATTTTTATTGAGCATTGCTATTTCCCAGTCCTTTCCAGGATTGCGAAAGAATTGGGAATTTTGACCTTTATGTTTAGTGCAAAGATAAACCCGCATTTTTTAAGGGGCAATCACCTGTTGGAAAGGTCGTTCGGGTTGAAATTTTATGAATGTTTTGATTTGATTGGAGTAAAGACCTCAGAAGATGCCGAGAATCTATTTGATGCCGGAATGCCCCGGGACAAAGTCTCTGTCTTAGGAGATATGAGATTGGACCTTTCGCACCTTGTCTTAAACAGCGAGGATAAGATAAGGCTAAAGGAGGAGATTAATTTTGAAGGCAACCCTATTTTCTTGGCAGGGAGTGTGCATAAGGAAGAAACTCGCGTTATACTGGAAGCGTTTAAAATCGCCTCCGAAAAATACCAGGGCTTAAAACTTGTCCTGGCGCCGCGCTGGAAAACGGATGTACTCTTTATGGAGGGACTTATAAGGGAATTCGGTTATCGCTATAGACGGCGTTCGATTCCTAGAGGCCCAAGTGTTCCCTATGACATATTGATCCTAGATACATTCGGGGAGCTTACGGCATTTTACGGAATAGCTACAGTAGCATTCATTGCCTCAAGCATTATTCCTATTAATGCTCGGAAGCTTGGCCATAACATATTTGAGCCTTTGGCGCACGGCGTACCTACATTATTCGGACCAAACATGAATTCCTGGCGCAAGGTTGCTGATTATTTGAAAGGGATCTGGCCAGGATGCGAAGTTAACAATGCCCAAAACTTGGCTGATTCCACAGCGCGGCTTTTGGGTGACGACGATCTTTATAGAAAGTTGAAAGCCGGAGCCTTTAATTTGACCCGGGTAAACTGCGGTATCGTTGAGTCATACTTGAAGGCAATAAAAGAACAGGTTGGTTAATATGCATTTTGTAAATTGCCCGTTATGCAATAAGAATGAATACCGCGAGGTTTTTGTTTTAAAGACTGACCGGGTGTTAAAGTTATTGGATATACGCGGATTTCAAAACAGGAAGGTGATGTGTCGGATATGCGGCCTGGTTTACCAAAATCCCCAACTGAATACCGTTGAGATTAACGAACTATATACGCGCCTGGCGCGTTCCAGAAAAGCGGGTTATCTTTCGGATACGCCGCAACCGGATTATTTGCGTTGGAAAGAGTTAAAAGCGCTGCGGGATTTTGAGTGGCTTGAAAGGAATGTTAATTTAAACAGCCTTCCAAATAGAAAAATTTTGGATATCGGGTGTGCCGAAGGCAGCCTGCTCAAGCTTTTTAGGGAAAGGAAATGGGACGCAACCGGCGTTGAACCCACAGTTTCCTATGCGCAGTTTGGCAGGACCGAATACGGGCTTAATATCATAAACGGCTTCCTGAATGAAGCAGGCTTTTCTGAGCCGGAGTTTGATTTGATTTCGTTCCTGAACGTACTGGAGCATTCGGATGAGCCGCTCAAATTCCTGAAATCTGTGAATCGTATCGTAAGGGATAATGGCTACGTATATGTAGAAGTTCCTAACATATATCGGCCGAAGGAGGATTTCGAAGAATTTATAGGTTCGCAGCACCTAACCTTGTTTTCACCAAGCACGCTGGCTTTAATGTTGGCAAAAACTGGTTTTGAACCGATAAATATAGATGACAGAGCGGTATTCTTGCGGGCACTTGCGCAGAAGAAGGGGGTATCTTTGTCCGCACAAACACGCGTTAAACCAGCTAATGCGCCGGATAATTACCGTAAAGTTAGTAAAGTTCTGCAGAAGCATCGGATAAAATTCTTTTTCTTCAGGTTGAATAACCGGATGCGCGCATTTATCAAGAAGGCGCTTATCGCTATTTTTGGCGAGGGAAGAAGTAGAAGGGCAATAACCTTTTTAAAGAGGTTGAGAATTGCGAGGTAAATATGGCGAGAGAGATTAGAATAGGCAATCAGGTGATTTCTGAGAATTCACCATGTTTCATAATCGCGGAAATTGGGCATAACCACCAGGGGAACCTAAAAGTTGCCCTAGATATGATTAAAATCGCCGCCGCTTGCGGTGTAGATGCGGTTAAGTTCCAGAAACGGGATAACAGAAGCCTCTACACAAAATCGCTTTACGATAAGCCTTATGATAATGAGGATAGCTTCGGCCTTACCTACGGAGAGCACCGTGAATTTCTTGAGTTTGGTTGGAAAGAATATATTGAGCTTGTCAAATGTGCTAAGGAAAATGGCGTTGAGTTTATGTGCACGGCATTCGACTTTGAAAGCGTAGATTTCCTAGAGAGGCTTAAAATCGGCAGTTATAAGCTTGCTTCGGGCGACCTTACAAATATCCCTCTTCTGGAATATATCGCAAAACTTAAAAAACCAATTTTTTTATCCACAGGTACCTCAAGTTTGCAGGAAATAGAAATGGCCTATGAGGCTATAATAAGATATCACAAGCAGTTATGCCTTTTGCATACGGTTTGTATTTATCCGACTGATTACTCTTATTTAAACCTCCGTGTGATAGAAGTCCTCAAAAAGAAATTCCCCGAAGCAATTATCGGTTATTCTGGGCACGACAACGGTATTTTGGCTTCAGTAGTCGCCTACATGCTGGGAGCGAAGGTAATAGAGAAGCATTTTACGATTAACCATTCATGGAAAGGTACTGACCATAAGTTTTCCCTGGAACCAGATGGGATGAAAAAACAGGTTCGTGATTTAAAGCGTTTGGATATCATGTTGGGAAATGGCAAGAAAGAGATCATGGAGGCAGAGCTGAAGGCAAAGTTTAAGATGGGTAAGAGCCTTTATTTAAAGAGCAGTATTTCTAAGGGACATCTTTTGAGCAGGGAGGATATCAGCATTAAGTCTCCGGCAGGAGGGCTTGAGCCTTATCATTTATATAAAGTGATCGGTAAAAAGCTGAAAACCGATTTACCGCAAGAATCCATGCTTTTGCCTGAGCATTTAGAATGAAAGAAAATACCCGCAAGCAGATGACTGATTTGCGTTTGATAGTGTTTGATTTTGACGGAGTTTTTACCGATAACAGGGTAATTGTCAATGAAGATGGAAAGGAGTCGGTGGTATGCAATAGGGCAGACGGAATTGGTCTGTCCGCGTTAAGAAGCCTGGGCATGGACTTATTGATTTTATCGTCTGAGCCTAACGGCATAGTAAAACGCAGGTCGGTAAAACTCAAGATAAAATGTATCAACAACTGTAAAAATAAATTGAAAGCATTGTCGGCGGAAGTAAAAAAACGAAAGCTTTCTTTTAGGCAGGTAGCGTATGTCGGTAACGATATAAACGACCTTGAATGTCTACGGGTGGTAGGTTTTCCTGTCGCGGTGAAAAATTCTTACAAAGATATTCTAAGGTGCGTTAAGTTTAGGACACAAATGGCGGGAGGGCAAGGGGCGGTGAGAGAAATATGCGATCTTATTTATACAGCAAAAACAGGAGGTCGCAGACATGCCTGATATTTTTGACGTAAGCGGAGAAGTTGCGATAATTACCGGGGGAATGGGGCAGTTAGGCCGGCAATATGCAAAGGTTTTATTGGAACATAGGGTTAAGGTAGCTATTTTTGATATCGATATAAGCAGGAAAAACGTCTATTTCGATTCACAAAAAAATAACCTGCAATTGAAATTTTATAAAACAGACATAACAAAAAAGAGTTCCATAATAAATTCTTTAATGCGTGTTGTGAAAGATTTCGGCTGGCCCTCAGCCTTGATAAATAACGCGGCCTTGGACGCTCCTCCCGGTTCTCCGTCTGGTGACAACGGCCCGTTTGAAAATTATCCCGAAGAATCGTGGGACAAGGTATTTGCGGTCAACCTCAAGGGGATGTTTTTTGCATGCCAGGTAGTGGGCGGATCCATGGCTAATAATTCTGGTGGGAGCATTATTAATGTATCTTCGGTTTATGGAAATGTTTCTCCTGACCAGAGGATTTATTCTTACTGCAGGCAAACCGGTCAACCGTTTTTTAAGCCGGTAAGCTATTCCGTGACTAAAGCCGGTGTAATAAACCTTACGCGTTATCTGGCGACATACTGGGCAGGAAAGCGGGTGAGGGTTAATACGCTGTCTCTCGGAGGTGTTTTTAATAATCAGGATAAAAGATTCGTGCGTGAATATTGCCGTCGCGTGCCTTTGGCAAGGATGGCGCGTGAGGATGAATATAACGGGGCAGTCTTATTTTTGGTTTCGGATGCCTCATCTTATATGACCGGTGCCAATATAATAATTGACGGGGGTTTGACCGCGTGGTAAAGGAGTAAAAGAGATGGAGAAGTATAAAAATCTTGTCGGAGGAAAATTGCTGGAACCTGCGGGCGGAAAATATTTCCAGGACATTAACCCTGCCGACAGCGGCGATGTCATCGGCTTTTTCCCCGATTCGGATCACCGCGATATAGAACAAGCCGTCCGGTGTGCTACTGATGCATTTTTCGCATGGAAAGACATGCCGGCGCCAAAAAGAGGGGATTTAATTTACAAAGCCGCACTGTTATTGATGGAAAACCAGGAGAAGCTTGCCAAGGTTATTGTGCGTGAAATGGGTAAGACTATGCCCGAATCTATGGGAGATATACAGTCAAGTTCTGACGCCGCATATTTTATGGCTGGCGAAGGCCGAAGGATGTATGGACAAACGACTTTTTCAGCCCTCAATAGGCGTTGGGCGTTGACGAAGCGGATTCCGGTGGGGGTCTGTGGTTTGATTACGGCCTGGAATGCCCCGATGGCAATTATTACCTGGAAGTTATTTCCTGCCTTGATATGCGGAAATACCGTTGTATTAAAACCGTCAGAAGAAGCGCCTTTAACCGCTTACCTTTTAGGAGAGATTTTACAGAAATCCGGCTTCCCTGACGGGGTAGTCAATATTATTTACGGGACTGGCAGTTTAGCGGCTGAGGCATTAGTCAAAAATCTTTCGGTAAGGGCGGTTTCTTTTACTGGCTCAACACGGGTAGGTAGGCATATTTCTGAAGAATGCGGCAGGCAGATGAAGAAGTGTTCTCTTGAGTTGGGAGGGAAAAACGGCCTCATAGTTATGGATGATGCCGATATCAATACTGCAGCGAAAGCGACAGCCGTAGGCGCGTTTTCTACTGCCGGCCAACGGTGTGCCTCAACAAGTAGGGTATTTGTGCATAAAAACGTGTATGATTTTTTTATAACGCAATTGATTGAAGAAACAGGAAAAATGAAGGTTGGCCCGGGTAATGACCCTGAGACGAAGGTATGTCCTGTCATAAATCAGGAGCAGTTTAATAAAATAATTAGGTATGTAGAAGAGGCAGTTAAAAGCGGAGCTAAATTATTATATGGCGGACGCGCATTGACGGAAGGCAACCTTGCCAAGGGGAACTTTATTGAGCCGACAATTTTATCCGATGCGGCTTTAGATTCACCGCTTGCACAGGAAGAGATATTCGGCCCGGTGCTGGCTGTTTTTAAGATAGACAGCATTGAAGACGCAATAGAAAAGCTGAACTCGACAGATTACGGTTTAACCGCTTCAGTATTTACCTCTAATATTAATTCTGCGATGGCGGCTTTGGAACGTATTGAGGCAGGATGCTGTTATATAAACGCCCCTACGTTTGGTTCCGAGCCTCATATGCCGTTTGGAGGCTTAAAGAATTCCGGTAATGGTAGTCGCGAGCCAGGCATACAAGCGTTGGAAGTATTTTCCGAATGGCAGACAGTGTATATTGATTACAGTGGGATTGTCCAAAACTCGCAATTTAAATCAAGATGGCCCGAATTAAAATAAGCAAAAAAAAAATAGAGAACCTGTATGAAATTTCGAGGCAAGCGCGTAAGTTGATGGTTCATGCTTTGGTTCAGGCTGGCTGCGGGCATCCAGGAGGGGCGTTTTCCAGCGTTGATATAATGATAGGATTGTATTTCGCGGTCATGAAATTAGACTGTAATAATCCGCATTGGGAAGAAAGGGACCGCTTTATTTTAAGCAAGGGGCATTCCTCGGTAGCATTTTATTCTGTTTTATCTTTAGCTGGCTTTTTGTGCCATGAGTCACTTATGACTTTTCGCCAAGACGGCAGTTTATTGTCTGGGCATCCTGACATGCATAAGGTTCCCGGGGTGGAGGCAAGTACAGGTTCCTTGGGCCACGGATTATCTATCGGCGCGGGATTAGCATTGTCCGGAAAGATGGATAGGAAAAAATACCGGGTTTTTGTATTGATGGGCGACGGAGAAACTCAAGAGGGATCTGTTTGGGAAGCCGCTATGTTTTCAAGGCACTATAAGCTTGATAACCTGGTCGGAATAATTGACCGCAATAAATTACAGATTGATGGTTCTACCGAAAAGATAATGGCTTTAGAGCCTTATAGGGCAAAGTGGAAATCGTTTGGTTGGGAGGTTAAGGTAATAGACGGGCACAATATGCGCCAGATTGTCAATGTTTTTAAAAATATTCCTTTCCGCAAGGGTGCGCCGTCTTTAGTAATAGCGAATACCGTGAAAGGGAAGGGTATTTCTTTTATGGAAGATAAACCTGAATGGCACGGAAGGCCGTTAAAAGGCCGGTATGCGGATATTGCCAGGCAGGAAATTGAGTGCTTTTAATGGCTAAGTCGTTACGCCTTGAATACGGTAAACATCTGGCTAGGCTTGGAAAAAAATACCCGAATTTGGTGGCCTTAGAGGCTGACCTTAAGGAATCGACACAATCCGTACAGTTTGAACAGGCCTATCCTCGCCGTTACATAGAATTCGGTGTGGCCGAACAGAATATGGTCTGTGTTGCCGCCGGGCTCGCTTTAGGCGGAAAGATCCCTATTGTTCATTCTTTTGCCTGTTTTATTTCTATGCGCGCCTGTGAACAGATACGGACTTCTATTGCCTACCCAAAGTTGAATGTCAAATTTATGGCTTCGCATGCGGGGGTCAGTGCTGGCACGGCCGGAGTAACCCATCATGCCATAGAAGATATCGCGATAATGCGCGCAATTCCCAATATGACGGTTCTGGCCCCTGGAGATGCGCGCGAAGTTAGAGAAGCTCTGGAGGTGGCCTTGGAACATAAAGGCCCTGTTTATATCAGGATAAGCGCAAGCGAGGTTGAGGATGTATATATGGTTTCCCATAAATTTTCTATTGGGAAGGCCTCTGAATTGAGGAAAGGTAATGATCTAGCGATTATTACTACCGGCACTATGGTTCATGAAGGCGTCTTGGCTTCGGATACCTTAAAAAGAGAATTCGGCATCAATGCCAGGGTCTTGCAGATAGCTTCGATTAAGCCGATTGACCGCGATTCGATTATTAAGGCTGCAAAAGAGACAGGCTGTGTTCTTACTATAGAGGAGCATAATATCATTGGAGGTTTAGGCAGCGCAGTTTGTGAAATAGTGTCTGAAATCGGCAATGCCAGAGTGAAGAGAATAGGAATAACCGACCATTTTTGCGAAGTAGGTTCTTTCCGTTATCTTATGAAAAGCGAAGGCTTGATAACGGAAATGATTGTAAAAAAAGCGCTTGATTTTAAAAAAAACGAGGCCTGGGCATGAAGATACTTTGTCTAATATTGGCAAGAGGCGGTTCGGAAAGGGTGCCGCTTAAAAATATCAAATTATTATGCGGAAAACCCCTGATTGCTTATACGATAGAATGTGCAAAGAGGTCAAAATATATTAATCGGATTATTGTTTCTACAGATAGCGATGAGATTGCCAGTGTGTGCCTGGCATCAGGAGCGCAGGCCCCTTTTAAAAGGCCGGTTGATATATCAAAGAGGGATTCCACTGAACTTGATGCGTTTGTGCATGCCTTATCTTGGCTGAAGATGAGCGAAAATTATGAACCAGATTTAATCGTAAAGCTTTTTCCTACTTCTCCGTTTAGGAAAACTGAGTCAGTTGACAAGGCTATAGAATTATTGTTGTCCGATCCTCAGGCGGATTCAGTGCGTTCGGTAAGGCTTTGTTCGGAGCATCCCCATAAGATGTGGACAGTAGATAAAGAAAAGAACCGCCTGAATTCGTTTGTTCCTTTGAAACAAAAATTGCCTCAGGCGCATACGCTCTCATACCAACTACTGCCGCAGGTTTATATTCAAAATGCATGTATAGACGTCACACGTCCGTCGGTAATATTCAATAAGAAGTCCATTACAGGAACCGAAATAGTTCCGTTCATAATGGATGAGATTGAATCTGTCGATGTAAATACGCCGTTGGATTTTGCTGTTGCCGAATCATTACTGGAGAAAATCCAACTAAATACGCAATGGCAGGATAACGATTCCGGCGCTTTGCCTGAGGATTTAGAAGTCTATTCAGGTTACCTTACGGTTAATAAAAATTGTTTGATATGCGAGACCAATGAAAATGAGTTATGGGCTGAATACGGTTCGTTTAAGGCAGTGCAGTGTAAGAAATGCGGTTTTGTCTGGATCAATCCGTATCTCAATGAAGAAGGGCTAAAAAAGTATTATCAGAATTATATCGGCATGCGTTTTAAGGATGAGGTTAAAACAAAGCAGCGCCAGATTCAGTACCGCATCGATAAGGATTTTATCGAGACATTTATTTCCGGTGGTAGGGTTCTTGACGTAGGGTGCAGCGGGGGTTTTTTTCTGGATGTACTCGGCAGCAATTTCGATAAGCATGGGATAGAATTCGATGCAGAGGCTGTCAAGTATGCCAGGGAAAATTATTCTTTCGGCAAAAATATAAATAATATAGATTTGGAGTATGCACCTTATTCCCCAGAGTCTTTTGATTTGATTATTATGCGTGGAGTAATTGAGCATTTGCCCGAGCCTCGCAAGGCTTTAAAGAAAGCGGCCTCTTTTCTGAAGCGGGGAGGATATTTTTACGTTGCGGCAACTCCGAATGTGGAAAGTTTTTGTGCGGGTCTTTATCGGCAGAAATGGAACCAGTTTCATCCGATAAGGCACATTTTTTATTTCAGCCCGCGCACACTATTTGAGTTTTGCATTTCCGAAGGCTTGCGCCTTGTCGCCAAGGATTTTCCTTATATTGAAACGCCTTATGCCAAGGTAGAAAAAGATCACGACGATGTCTTAAACGCGTTGCAGATGAAACACAGCAATCGGTTTGACAAAGTAGGGCGCAGCCCGGCTTTTTGGGGCAATATGATGAATATAATATTCCAAAAATTATAGAGCTAAAACATGAAAATAGGGCTTATCCATCCGTTTTATACATACGACCCGCAGAAGAAAAACCGGCCGTTCCCATTCGGGGTTGCCTATATCGCGAATTTTCTGATCCAAAAAGGGCATAAAGCCGAAATACTGGATTTGAATACTACTTACCTTAAAAAAGGCGAGATAGTGAATTTATTAAAAAGCTGGGATTGTGATATTTTCGGAATAAGTTCATTGTCCGGCGGGTTTGCTTATACGAAAAGCCTGGCTTCTTTGCTTAAAGAAAACTTCGATCTCCCTATAATTGTAGGGGGCCCTTTAGGCACTCATAATCCAGAGGTTGTCCTTAAGCATACCGCGGTTGATATCTGTGTAGTCGGGCAGGGAGAGTGTACGACTTACGAGATATTAGAGAATTTTGGCAGGCTTGATAAGGTACGGGGTATTGCGTATAAGGGTAAGCGCGGCGAAATAACCAGGAATCCGCAAACGGGATTAATGCCTCTTGACAACATGCCTTGGCCGGCTTATCAAATTATGCAGATGCAGGATTACATATGGGATGGAGCATCGCCGGATATGGATTCAAAAAGGCTGTATAAAAAGGGGTTAAGGGTAATGCAGATGATTACCGGGCGTGGATGTCCCATGGGTTGTAATTTTTGCTCTAAGGTGATGGATAGAAAGACGCTGGTCAGGCCCGTCGATGATATAATTAAAGAAATCAAGTTTTTAATGAAGGAATACGGCATAAACGGGATTTCTTTTCGCGATGAGCTTTATATACTGAACAGAAAACACGCGGTTGAATTATCCGGGAAGCTTAAGGATTTAAATATAATCTGGATGGGACAGGGAAGGGTGGACAGGGTTGATTCCGATTTAATCAAATACATGAAAGAGTGCGGGTGTGTAAGCCTTGGCTTTGGCATCGAAAGTGGTAGCCAGAGAATGCTTAATTTAATGAATAAAGGCCAGACTGTCAAGCAGATTGAAAACGCGATGAAGATTTGCCGCAAACTGGATATGGATATGAAGGTTCAGCTAGTATTGGGCTACCCCGGTGAAGATAAGGAAACCGTGCGTGAAACCGTCCAGTTTTTCAAAATGGTCGGACATCCGGGCAGGAGGTTCCACCTTATAACTCCTTTGCCGGGAAGCGTTTTATACAACGACCTTGTAAAGAAAGGCACAATTAAGGACGAAGCAGGTTATCTTACCGAGTTAAGCAAGAGAGAATCTGGTTTCAGCAAAGGACTACCGCTTATAAACCTTACCCAATTTTCTGACGAGGAATTGTATAAAATTAAACTTGAAACGGAAACTTTGATGGAGAGAAATTACCGGGCGTATCTGTGGTCGCATCCTTTTGAAATATACCGTTATTTGCGCGAAAGGCTGATTTACAAAAGGTATCTCTTTCATCCAGAATGGTTAATAGCGCGATTATTGGAAAAAGCCGGATTATTTTCCAATTCAAAAAAAGATTCGCAGGATAAGAAAGCGTCAAGAATAAAGCACCTAGACTACCGATTGAATTGCAAGATATGAGGACTATATTTTATTCGGTTTCTACGGGTTATTTTGCGCGTAACTTGTTGCGCACGGGCGTAATTGAACGACTATTAGCTCTCCCGGATATCAGAATTGTGATCATAAGTCCTGGATATGATAACGAAAATTTTGTCAAGGAGTTTTCTTATAGTGACCGTATTTTTATCGAAAAGATGTATCCCGCAGACCGTGCTTATGATTTTAACGATAAGATAATCTGGAAGGCATGGATGCTCGGGCATAAATACTGTTTTTTTCAGGTGGTCTACAAGGTTTTTCTTAAAATGCAGATCAAGACGCGTTACTATGACAAATATATACGTCATTATTCTGGCATTTTCGATAAGTATGCGCCTTGCTTGGTGATCGGCGCAAGCCCTGGAATTAATTCCCGGATGGATATCCCGATATTTGCTATAGCCCAGAAGCGTAAAATCAAGACCTTGGCTCTCATCCATTCTTGGGACAACATAGCCAAACGGAAAGGCCCGATGTGGATAAGGCCGGATGTACTCGGGGTATGGAATGAATTACAGAAGCAAGATGGCATAAAAGCGAATTTTTATGACCAAAAAGATGTCCGCATAGTCGGGCCGGTCCATTTTGATATGTATTGGAAGAAGGAGACCTTTAGAAGCAAAGACAAATTCTTTGAGGAGATGGGGCTCGACCCTGCTAAGAAATTGATCAGCGTGATTGCTACTGCACCGGGGCTTGTGAAAAATTATTATATTGTGGATATCCTTCTTGAAGCGCTCAAGATGGATAAATTTATGGTGCCGGTCCAGCTATTATGCCGTCCGACTCCCAGCATAGACCCCCGGAGAAATGACAAAGAGTTCGGAAAATACTATAATAACCCGGATATCGTCATGGATAAGCAGGTCCAATATTCATCCAGTCTTGGATGGGACCCCGATAAGAAACAGCTCTCTCATTTTGCGAATCTTGTTAAATATACCGATGTGCAGGTAAGTATTGTATCCACCGCGACCGTAGAGGCAGTTATTCTTGATAAGCCGGTGGTAAATGTGGCTTTTAGCACAGTTGAGCCGGATGCATTCCAGAAGTATATAATTGACAGTGTTTTCAGCAATCATTTTCAGCCGGTTTTGGATTACCGGGCGACTTATATTGCAAAGAACCCGGACGACCTCATACACGGCATAAATAACTATTTGCGCGATAGTTCTATTCATTGCCACGAAAGAGCGGAGCTTAAGAAAGTATTAGTGTATAAAGCCGACGGTAATTCTGTGGATCGGGTCAGCCAGCTTATTCTTGAACTCATCAGCCAGTAGTAGTTTCGGAAATCTCTAATGAACGGTCCAATTCCCCAGGCTGCATATCAAAAAGGCGTCAAACATACGGCTTTTATGGCTGTAAGTAGTGTTGCGCGGATAATTTTCGGCTTCCTTCCGCACGTGCTCATAGCTAAGCTTTTGGGTTTAGGTTATGCCACGGATTCTTATCTTATGGCAATAGCCATAAACCAGATCATTGTAAAATTTTTCAGGATAGGCACTTTGCCGAAAATTTTCATAATGGTTCTTTCCGATGATTTATTAAAGGATAAAACGAAAACCCATTCGAATATCAATAATTTTCTGAATGCCCTTTTGCTTTTTTCTTTTTTGGCCATGGCTTTGATATATTTTTTATCTCCCTTCCTGGTGGATCTGATTGCCAAAGGTTTTTCCGCAGATAAGAAAATATTCACTATCGGCATTTCCAGGATATTGATACCTTTGCTTTTTTATCAATGCGTCATAAGTTTATTTGAAGGGGTGTTTAAACTAAGGAATGAATTCAGTAGCTGGGCAATTTTGAGTGTGATTCCGGCTTTATTGATAACTGTTTTTGTTTATTTGTATACCCAAAAAATAGGAATTTACAGCATGGTTTACGGTACGTTGGCAAGTTCTCTCGTCCATCTCTTGTTTTTAACATATTTTATTTTTGTCAAGTTCCGCTATGCATACCGCTTTGAACTTAATTTCAGGCATGAGCTTTTTCCTAAAGCCCTAAAACTTCTTTTCCCGTATTATTTAAGCAGCGTGCCCGTGCAAGTCATGCTTGGCGTGCAAAGTTTCCTTGTCTCTTTGCTTCCTACGGGGTTTGCTTCCGTGTTTTTTTACGCAAGGCGTATTATTGATTACGTTGAACAGTTTTCGGTGAATATATTCTCGCAACTGATGTTGCCCTATTTTACCAAAAAAATATCCGATTCTTCAATCGGGCATATACGCAAAGTATACGCCCAATTGATATGTCTGACTAATTATACGCACCTTCCATTTTTGATAATCCTGGCCGTTTTGGGCAGCCAGATAGTCGAAATTTTGTTCGCCAATAAATTTACTTCTCCGGATATTATGAACGCGTTGGGGCTCACGCTTTCCTGCTTTATGGTATTTTTTCTGGCTGAGCCCTCCAATGATGTGCAATTCAATATTATATTGGCAATGAAGAAGACGGCGTGGGTCAATGTCGTTAATACCTCGCGCATGGCAGTCGTAATTTTACTCAGCCTCGTACTTTTTAAATATTTTAAGTTTTGGGGGCTGATTTTTTCATATTCCCTTACTCACCTCCAAGGTTTTATTATTAACCAATGGTATTTAAGGAGAAGACATTCGTTTGAGAATATTTTTCACAACCCAGGGTTTATAAAAATAACTCTTTTGAATGCGGCTTTGGGTTGTATGTGTTTTGCTTTGAATTATTTTTTGATGCATAATTTTCCTCATGAGTTCTTGTGTCAAGAAATAGTGATAATAGGTATTGTTTCAGGTATGTCTATTGCGTTCTATATAGGCCTCTCGTATTTGTTTAAAATAGAAGAACTGCGGACCATACAGTTTATTCTGCGCCCCGGGCATTAAGCCATGGCAAGAAACAAGAAAATATTCTCTTTATTATTATTGGGGTTGCTTTTTAGGCTATTCATTATTTTTTGTTTACCGGTACGGACCTTTGACGCCACCATTAAGCGCTACCACTATGCGGCGGTTAACCTGTCGCAAGGAAACGGCTATTCATATTTTCGCGAAGCTCCTTATGAGCCAGCATTCTATAAACCGCCGGTTTACCCGATATTCTTATCCATTATTTATAAAATTTTCGGGGTGAATATAAACGCAGTTAAAATAATACAGGCTATCCTGGATACTTTTGCTTGTTTGTTTTTATTTTTTCTTGTCCGTCATTATTTTGCGGAAAGAGTCGCCTTTTGTGCTTTGTGGATGTCCCTTTTTTTTCCAGTAACGGCCGTATACGCAAATTTACTTAATCCCGAGAGCCTTACCCTGTTCCTGATGGTTATTTCTCTTTGGTCTATATCCAAGGTGCTTCTTTCAGGTAAAGCCGTATTTTATTTTATCAGTGGATTGTCCATTATACTGATGGGGTATTGCCGGCAGGAATTCTTTATTTTTGTTTTTATTTTCGGAGCTTATATGTTTGTTTCTCGGAAAAAAAACAATACGGGAAAGCTGGCGCTATATGTTGCCGCGGTGCTTATGATTATGTCCCCCTGGGTTTTCAGGAATTACTCTCTGGCTAAAAAGTTTATCCCTTTAAGCGCGGGGGGAGGCATAGGGTTAACTTTATTCCATGGCACATTGGGCAGCGTAAACGACGATGTAGCCTCATTGGATAACTTTTTTAAGAATAATCCTGAAATATATACGAAATACCAGGAATGGTACCGGATAGAATTTTATAGTAGCTCAAGCGTGGAAGAAAAAATCGCTATTGACCGTTTTTTTGAGGAAGTGGCCTTAGAAAATATACGAAAAAATCCTTTAGGTTTTGTTGCCAATTCTATACGCAACTCCCCCAGGGTATGGATCAATTTACATGCCGATGAGTTTACTTTTCTTAATTCTCAAAAGCTGCGGATGTTCCATCTTAATTTAAGGGATTTAGCGAGAGTAGTTAAGGAAGATTCCCGCCAACTCGCTATTTTATCGCTTAAATACCTATTTTTTTCCTTAATCATATTTTACCTGTTGACAGCTTTAATGGGGGTTTGGATTATGCGCTCAAGGCTTAGCCAACTGCTTTTTGTATTATTACCGTTATTATATGCTCATGTTTTTTTTCTCTTTATCCATATTTCGCCTAACTATGCAATTCCGTATTGGTCTTGTATAATTTTCTTTAGCGCTGTAGGTTTTTCTTTTTTCTTTGCTTCAAAATCCGGTATAAATGTGGTATAAAGTATTTTTGAAATTTCCGTATGAATTAGCGTCAAAAACATTGGAACTGAAGGAGAATCAGCAGGGTATGTTCCGGGAAGTTTCAGAAAAAGACAAGGTATTATTCGGTGCTTTAGTGGTTTTTACGATTGTGGCGTGTTTTGTTGCTGTTAGATTCTTTGAAATGCAGGCCTCAGGCAACATGTTCGTTAATTGGTGCAAAAGGGCTGTTGCGGAAGCAGGAGGCTTAGTCTCGAAGGCCGTTTTCTCACATAAGAAAGAATTAATCGCCACTGGCCCTTTGCTTGAAAAAGGGGAGTATGTTGATTCAGAAACTTTGGCCGGATTGTTGAAGGCTAGATTAGGGTTTCTAAGCCCTCAGATAATCTCGGTGCGAAATTTCCTGATTTCCAGGTTCTCGGCAAATTTTGAATTTGAGGATTTCTCCGAACCAAAATTACTGGCTTTGCGCCAAAGATACAAGCTTAGCGATTTAATCAGATCAGGAATTACCGCCTTGGATAAGGCGGTAATTCTGAGGAATTGGTTGCGGGAAGAAATCAATAACGGCGCTCCCGGCCCGGTGGATTATAATTTTAATGCGTTGGACATATTGGCGCGGGCGAAAAATAAGGAAACTTTTTCCTGCAGTGAATATTCAACGGCATTTGTGCAATGCGCATTGAGCATGGGTTACACAGCACGGTATGCCGGTCTTTTTAAAGGGCATGTTGTGGCCGAGATATGGAATGATGAGCTTGCAAAATGGGTAGTTATGGATGCATATAACAATATACATTATGAAAGAGGCGGCGTTCCACTGGGCGTTTTAGAATTGCATAAGATTTGGGAACGCAAAGATTTTTCCGATGTTAAGGCTGTGTACGGCTTAAAACGGGATGAATTTACCGAAAATACCAAGGAGGAACTCTTGTCATTTTATCATGAGTTCTATGTCAGGATGCGCAATGACTGGTTTTTGAACCGCTATCCTCATTGGCATATTAAGGGTAATTCCGTAATGAATGCCTTAGAATGGCAAGACCGCTATACGTCTAATAATATCCTGGTTGCACATGAAACTTTCAATGAAGAGGAAATAAATTTTCCGGTAAATGTGGTTTCTGTCATGGTTGATGAACCTGGCTTTTCAAGTAAAGAGTTACGCCTTATCTTAAACACTTTTACGCCAAACTTTTCAAGCTTTTCGATAAATGTGGATGGCGTAGAGCAAAAAAAGCAAGTTACCCCGGATTTTATATGGATGCTGCATGAGGGGTTGAATAAGATAAAGATCCATGCGGTTAATACTTTAGGGATAAAAGGGCCTGAATCATCTATTGAAGTATATCTGAGTAAATAGGCGCGTATGTTAAAGAATGCAACCGAGCGGCTTTCTACGTATCCGGCAGTTTTTAGCTTTTTAAGGAAAATTATCGAATTTAACTTTGTTACCTTAAAACGCATAGTAAGGAAAGAGCTTTCGCTTGATGGTCCGGGCGCCTTTTCCGGACTAATACTGGATGTTCCGTGCGGCACTGGGGAATTTGCCGGACTCTTTAACCCCGCCAGTTACACCGGCATAGACATATGCCCAGAATATATTGATTATGCCAGGAAAAGACATAAAAGGAAATTTTATTGCCGCGACGCGTTGCGTAACGGTTTTTCTGACGCTTATTTTGACAGCGTATTGATTTTGGGATTATTTCACCATATCGATCTTGCCAGCGTAAAGGTGATGTTGCGCGAATCAGCAAGGGTATTAAAGACAAGCGGGAAGGCCCTTTTAATTGAGGATGCCCCCGTAACTACAAGGTGGAATTTTATCGGCAGGTTTCTGCAACGTTACGATGTGGGGACGAACATTCGTCCAGCCGCGCAATATGAGGCGGTTCTTAAAGAATATTTTAATATCGATAGTTATTATCCGGTCAGGAACGGATTTTGGAGGTATTCCGTATTTGTTTTAAGCCATAAGGATAAACGATGATAAAAAAATACAGCTTATCCATTTTTTTTCCGTGTTACAATGATACAGGGACAATCGGCACCCTCGTAGCTTCTGCCGATAAGGTTGCGCAGGAGCTTACCGATGATTATGAAATCATCGTTATTGATGACGGTAGCACGGACAGCAGCCGCGAGTTACTGCAGGATTTAAAGGAGAAATACCAGAAACTGACTTTGATTTTTCATGAGAAAAACGGCGGATACGGGGCGGCCTTGCGTTCGGGTTTTTATAATGCCACGAAGGATTTGGTGTTTTATACTGACGGAGATGGGCAGTACGATCTTTTTGACTTGCGTAAACTTTTTCCTGTAATGCAGGAAGGCGTTGACGTGGTTAATGGATATAAGATAATGCGCAATGACCCATTTCACAGAGTGATAATCGGCGTTTTATATTTGCGGATAATGAGGCTTCTTTTCAATTTCCATATCCGGGATGTTGATTGCGATTTCCGGCTTATACGCCGCAGGGCGTTTGACCGCGTCAAATTAAAGCACAATAGCGGGGTAATTTGCCTGGAGTTGGTGAAAAAACTCGAACTTGCCGGATATCGTTTTGCCGAATTTCCCGTACATCATTATCACCGTACTTCCGGAAGGTCGCAGTTTTTTAATATCTCGAGGCTATTTACTACCTTTACCAATATAATGCGCCTCTGGTATGAATTGACGATAAAAAGAGATGCGCCGGTAGGAATAGTATACCAGGAAGAACGTCCGGTGAACAAAGGATTGAATAGCGCAGCATAGGGATGGTAAATATGAAAAATATATCCAGTGCGTATAAGGGTAGCGATGTTCTGATCACCGGCGGGATAGGCTTCATCGGCAGTAATTTAGCGTCTTGGCTTGTCAAATGTGGCGCCAAGGTTACTTTAGTCGATTCCATGGTCCCTGATTATGGCGGGAATCTTTTTAATATATCTGACATCAAGGATAAGGTGCATATCAATTTTTCCGACATCCGCGATAAATACAGTATAGCGTATCTGGTGAGAGGAAAAGACTATATTTTCAATTTGGCGGGCCAGGTGAGCCATTTGGATAGCATGTTAAACCCGCATGTCGATCTGGAGATCAATGTCCAAAGCCAGCTTTCTCTCTTAGAAGCATGCCGTAAATACAACCCGAATGTGCGTATAGTTTATACAAGCACGCGCCAAGTATACGGGAGGCCGGAATATCTTCCAGTTGATGAAAAACATCCGCTTAACCCCGTTGATGTTAACGGCATAAATAAAATGGCCGGAGAATATTACCATCTTGTTTATAATAAAGTTTACGGCATACGTTCGGTTATTTTAAGACTCACTAATACCTACGGCCCGAGGCAGTTAGTTAAGCATAGCCGACAGGGTTTCATAGGCTGGTTTATCCGAAATGTGGTCAGGGGGGAAAAGGTGCATGTCTTTGGTGACGGGATGCAGTTGCGTGATTTGAATTATATCAGTGATGTTGTGGAGGCATTAGTCGCCGTTGCCTATTCAGAGGAATCTTACGGGTATATTTTGAACCTCGGCATGGATAATCCGATAAGCCTTAAGGACCTGATTGGGTTGATGATAAAAATTTTTGGCGGCGGGGAATACGAGCTTGTGCCGTTTCCTGAAGAGAAAAAGAAAATAGATATCGGCAGTATTTATACCGATTTCAGCAAAATAAGAGATCTTATCGGGTGGGTTCCGAAATGTTCTCTGGCCGAAGGTCTGATGAAAACATTCGAGTTCTATAAAAACTACGGTAAATATTATTGGGATTAATATGAAAATAGGTTTTCTGGATTTAAAACGCAAACTCAAAGTTTTAGAGAGGCAGATAAATTCTGCGATAACTAAAGTTGTAGCAAACGCAAGCTTTATGCTTGGACATTGCGTGGAAAAGTTGGAGATGGATTTTTAGGATTAGGTTGGCGCAAAATACACTATAGGAGCCGGCTCTGGCACAGAGGCTCTTCATTAATCATTGGCAGTTTCAGGTGTAAAGCCGGGAGATGAGGTCATTACCGCTACAAATACGTGTGGACCGACGATATCTGCGATTATGGTCTTGGGTGCGGTTCCGATATTTGCCGATGCCGAACTCGCAAGTTATACCATATGCATTTCCGATACTGAAAAGAAAATAACCAGAAGAACAAAAAGCCATAATGCCAGTTTATTTATATGAACAGCCTGCTGATATAGAAGAGTTGCTATATATGATCCGTAAATATAAAATATCAATTGTTGAAGATTGTGTCCATGCTCACGGGGCAAGGTATAAGGGATAATTGGTGGGCACTTTCGGGATTTTCTGGAGAAGTGGGGCATCCAGACGCTTATACATTATCCTGTCCCCATGCACCGGCAGGTTTTCTACACCCGTTTATACGGCAGGAAAGCTGTATGTCCCATAGCGGAGGACTTATCGCGAGAAATCGTCAGCCTCCCCTGCATCCGTTTTTAAAAGATAGCGAAGTTGATTATATTATAAAGGTAGTTAATTCTTATGATCGCTACCGATGAATGCGTGCTGACGAATATTTAAATATTTTTGAACTGGAAAATGAGTATTGGTGGTATAAATCGCTACGGGATTTCCTATTAACAATTCTAAGCGCTAATGCGTTTTTTCATGACCCGCAGGCATTCATCCTGGATGCGGGATGTGGGACTGGAGGAGCCCTTCTATGTTGCAGTAAGGTATATCCGCAAGGCAAGGCCATAGGAATGGATATAATGCCGGAGGCGCTCTTTTACTGCCGCAAGAGAGGATTAAAATCGTTATTCCGTGGTTCCGTTGAAAATCTGCCTTTTGCCAATAACTCCCTGGATGCAATAATTTCTCTTGATGTCCTGTATCATTTAGATGTGAAAGATGATGAAAAAGCTTTGAAAGAGGCATACCGCGCGTTAAAAAAAGGCGGTAAACTTCTGCTTCATCTTCCGGCATTCGAATTTCTTAAAGGTGGGCATGATCTTGTGGTCCATACGAGGGAGCGTTATAACCGTGCTAAATTATACGAGAAAATAAAAGAATCCGGTTTCAAGGTTACAAAGTGCACGTACCGTTATGCCTTTTTCTTTCCCGCCCTTTTTTTAAAAAGGCTAAGAGATAGGTTTATGAGAGAAGAAAAAAAGGATTCGGACTTAAAGAAGATGCCGGATTTTCTTAATAGATTATTTTATTTTATTTCGCATTGTGAAAATAGAATCACAGTAAATCACGATATTCCGTTTGGAAGTTCGATATTTTGCATTGGCGAGAAGGTATGAAAAAAAAATTCCGTATAGGCATAATCGGTACGGGAAAATTCGCCCGCGTACATGCAAAGGCAGTCTGCGGTTCAGGTAACACCGTACTTACTGCCGTTTGTGGCAGCGATAAAGATAGGGTAAGAGATTTTTCCAAGGCATACGGTATAAAAGGATATGTTAATTTAGACGAATTCCTGAAAGATCCCGGAATAGATATAGTAGATATAGTCAATAGGCATGATTTACATGCGCAGGCAGCGGTACGATCGTTACTATCTGGAAAAGACGTTATACTCGAGAAGCCGATGGCAGTGACCCTTGATGCCGCCGATGCTATTATTGACGCATGTAAGAAGACCGGCAGGAAGCTGTCGGTCATTTCTCAGCATAGATATGACCAGGCATATATTGAGGCAAAACGGATCATTGAGTCAGGTGGGCTGGGCAAGGTTATATTTTCATGTGTTTTGATGCGTTGGCACAAGCCCGAGGAATATTTTTCAGGTTACCGGAGCTGGCTAAGCAATTCTGATACCTCCGGTGGAGGGGTTTTAATGATGCAGGCAGTCCATCTTATTGATGTTTTCACCTGGATACTCGGCCCTGTTTCCTCGGTGAGAGGCGATGTGTATATAAAGACGCACCGTATAGGGGTTGAAGATACCGCTATTGCTTCGGTAAAACTTCATAACGGCGGCCAGGGTGTAATAATGGCGACCACATCGGTATCTAGAAATATAATGGATAGGCTCGAAATACACGGAGAAAAGGGCTCCATTATAATCGAAGACCATAGGTATTTTGAGCATTTGAGGCCGGCTTCATCTATGGCTGGAAGCTATTTTAATAAGGCGTGTTTTCGGATTTCAAGGCTACTGCCTTTTAATATATTACTACGAAAAAAAATGAAATGCGCTGATGTAGGCGTACAGCTAAGGGATACCATACGTTGTTTAGACGAAGGGTCGCCCTTACCTAATCCCCCCGAAGAAGCGCGTCGGGTGCTCCAGTCTATTTTCGCAATTTATAATTCTTCGAAAAGCCAGTCTGAGGTACTTATAAAATGATAAAGATAAACGCCAAGATCGCTTTAAGGAATTTCCTTGTTAAGAGAAAGCTGCTAACTAAGGCAGGAAACCTGCATAAATATCTTCATTTAATCCTTGAAGGGGATCCCTTTGGGCGAATGCGTAAGAGTGGCGAAGCGCCGATGCCTAAGACCCTGATATATGAACCGACAATGCGCTGCAATTTCAATTGTTCTATGTGTTACCTGAAAACCAGGGATATCGCTAGGTCAGGCGAGTTAGATACGCTTCAGATTGAAGGTATTATTAATAATTTGCCGCATGAGATTGAGCATTATTCTATTACGGGCGGGGAGCCGACAATGCGCAAAGACCTTACACAAATACTACTTTTTTTAAAAAGGAAAAAACGTTCGTCCGTATGTCTTATGACAAACGGCTCATGCCCAGAGAGACTCAAGGAGCTTCTTAGTGCAGGACTGGTGGCTGCAGTTCAGCTCTCCTTAGATGGCCCGCGGGAGGTGCATAATGCCATCAGGAATTCCTCGAAATCATATGATTTGTTTATGGAGAGCCTGAATGAGCTTAAACAGCATAGGAATGTCTATGCCTACATTTTAACGGTAATCTGCAAGGAGAACCTAAAACACCTTGCTGAAATTACGCGGTTTTGCAGTGGCCAAGGTATTACAAACCTTACATTTGAATTCGAAAAGAAATACGACAAAGGATGCATCGCTGATTCGATCAGGGAATTAGAACCGCTTATGCATCTTACAAGGGAAGATTTTTTTATAAGTGAAAGCGCTTCTGCTTTTCCGGAGTTTTCCATCCGGGAATTAAAAGATGCGCTTATTTCCGCAGAGCACGAATCTAAGAAGGTCTATTTCCAGAATCAATACCTTCCCTATTCGTTGTTTAAGAACCTGGAGCATTATTACCTGCGGAATTTGCGCAAAAGCTACAAGTTGCAGTGCCGGCATCTTTTAACAGCCAGGATAGATCCCCTGGGGAATGTAATAGCCTGTTTTGGCGTGCGTAAACCCTTCGGTAACCTGCTTAGAGAACCGCTGGAAAAAATATGGAATAATGAAGATTTTCGAAGGTATAGGAAATTTATTCTCGGGAATAATTTGTTGCCTATTTGTGAAACATGCCACAGGGCCGAGTCATTTGATACCGGTTTTGGGCGTATCAGTTAAGTGATATGAATAATGACAAAAAGAAGGTTCTTGTCCTTGGCGCAGGGATAACCGGATTGACCTGCGCATATGTTTTATCCCGCCGTGGATTTGAGGTAACGATATTAGAAAAGAGTGGTTTTGTCGGTGGGCTAGCAGCAACTTTTTCCCACAATAAGCATTTGCTTGATTACGGTCCTCACAATTTCCATACGCATATACCGGGCGTGCTGGAGTTCGTTAGAGACAGACTAGGAGTCCCTATGAACCGCTTGCCGGTTACTTCTTCCAAGCTGTTCTTTATGGGAAAGTTCGTTGATTATCCGATAAAAATATTCGATGCTTTAAAAACCTTGAGTCTATCGTTGACTATCCGGTGTTTTCTTGATTACATCTTGACCAGGATAGGGGCCAAGCTAAGGTTAAAAGAGAAAAATGAAGATTCCTTTGAAGCCTGGGTCAGGAACCGCTTCGGGTTTTTTTTGTACAGGCTTTATTTCGGTCCTTATGTTAAAAAAGTATGGGGGATACCTGCTTCAGAAATAGATTCTATTGTAGCCAGAAAAAGGATACCAGAGCCGAGCCTTTTCTCTCTGATTGTAAGAAGCCTGACAGGCATAAAATTCGGTGTTAGACATTCGGAGGACCCTTCGTTGGTTGAAAGTTATTATCCGCCGAAAGGCATAGGAGGTATATCGAAGAAGCTGGCAGAAAAGGTAGAAGAATATGCAGGGCATGTGGAGTTAAACTGCGATATAAAGGAAATCGCCTCTGATAGCAGCGGGAATAACCGTATTTTATACTCTGCCGGAGAATGTGTTAAGGACATCCGGTGGGATTATCTGGTTAACACCATACCCATAAATAATTTTACCGCTCTTCTTAATGCCCCGGGCAAAGATAGAATAACCCAGGATGCGCAGCGTTTAACCTACAGGTCTATTATACTTCTTTATATGTTTTTATCGGTAGATAAGGTTTTCGATGACCCCTGGATTTATTTTAATGAAAGCGATAATGAAGATTTGATTTTTAACCGCCTTTATGAAGTCGGAGGGTTTAGCCGTGAAATGCTTCATGAGGGTAAAGGGATTATATGTCTTGAAATTACCTGTTATAAAGGAGATAATATCTGGAATAGCTCGGATAAGGAGCTTTATGATAAATGCATAAACTACCTGGAAAAGAATAAATTCCTTTCCAGGAGTAAAGTGGTCGAGATATTGACAAAACGGATAGAGGTGGCTTATCCGGTATTTAGGAAGGGCTACCATAACCGCTTGTTGACCGTAATCAAATATTTTACCGAAATGGGCAATATTTTTTCCTTAGGTAGGCAGGGTCTTTTTTCGTACGCCAATATGGATCATTGCATAGACATGGGCTTAAGGATTGAATCGCTAATCAAGGACGGCAAGTTGGATTCCAGTTCATTTTTAAAAAATTATTATGAATTCTTTTCATATAAATAAAAATGCTTAAACCAAACTTTTTATCCAAAAGGGGTCCGTTATTCCCTCAAAAAGTATACGTTACGCGCCCTACGTTGCCTACCATTGAAGAGATTTCTCCTATGCTTTCTGAGATGCTGGAGAAAAAATGGGTAACTAACTTCGGCGATTTCCACAATGAGTTGGAGGCAAAGCTGAGGGATGTTTTTCGCGTAAAGCACGTGCTTCTTTTCTGCAACGGCACAATCGCACTGTTTCTGCTTATAAAGGCGATGAAATTAACAGGTAGCGTTATTACCACGCCTTTTACCTTCCCTGCAACTATCCACTCGGTTTATATGGCAGGACTGAATCCTCTCTTTTGTGATGTCAACCCGGAGACTTACACCCTGGATCCTATTCAGGTTGAAAAGAGTATATCCAATTCTGTTTCCGCGATATTGGGCGTGAATGTTTTTGGCAATGCCTGCGATATAGATGCGCTTGAGCGCATAGGCAGGAAATGGAATATACCCGTTATCTTTGATTCCGCTCATGCCTTTGCAACATTTTACAAGGCAAAGCCGATAGGAGGGTTTGGTAACGCGGAGATGTTTAGCTTTCACGCTACTAAATTATTCACTACTCTTGAAGGCGGGGCGATAACTACCAACGATGATGGTCTCTATAAAAGACTTAGACTTTTGATAAATTTCGGCATACAGGATGAAGAAAACATCATCAGTACCGGGCTAAACGGCAAAATGACCGAAATGAACGCTATTTTCGGCCTGTTATGTTTAAAGAATATAGATAGCATACTAAAAAGGCTCGTTACGTTATCAAAAACTTACTGGCAAATTCTTTCAACAATACCAGGATTAAAATTCCAGAAAGCACAGACAGGATGCAGTTCCAATAATCAATATATGACCATTGAAATAATGGAAAATCAGTTTGGTATGGATAGGAATACGTTGCATCGCGTCCTAAAGGAGGATAACCTTATAACTAGGAAGTATTTTTATCCCGCCGGCCATGAGTATGCCTGTTACAGGGATTGTGATTTCGTCCGTGGATTAAGTTTGCCCAATGCTAACCTCTTGACTAAAAGGATACTCTGCCTTCCAATGTATTCGTCGTTATCCGAGGCAGATATAGTGAAAATATGCGGTTTAATCGAGTCATGCCACAAGCATTCCGGTGAAATTAAAGATAAGCTGCGAATGGCAAAAGCACACAAGGGGCGATAGGACATGGATATTATTTTGCTGGGCGCCGGTGGGCATGCCAAAGATTTTATAAAGAATATTGAAGAATTTAATCGCGATGTACCGAAAAAGGCGCGGCTGAATATAAGGCTCTTAATCGATGATTACAATAATTCCTCTACAAAACATATGCTTGCCGGTTATCCAGTAATGCATTCTTTAAAGGTGCTTTCACGCCCCGAATTCAAAAAGGCTGCCGTTATGTGCGCAGTCGGGGATCCAGTAAATAAGAAGGCATTCATAAATAAGTCTGGCATTTATCGCCTAAAATACGCCAATTTCGTGCATCCTAGCGTCTCAATCCATCGGACTACAAAGCTGGGGGTAGGGGTATCTATTTTTGCCTCATCTGTTATTTCGGCATTTACGGAGATAGGCAGCCACGTAAGTGTGAACTATTTTGTTTCTGTGAGCCACGATTGTAAAATAGGAGATTATTCTACATTGTGCCCTGGCGTAAATATCGGCGGATACTCTACGGCGAAAGAAGGTTCGTTTATGGGCATCGGCTCCTGTTGCCTGGATAGAAAAACAATCGGGCGCTGGAGCGTGGTCGGTGCAGGCAGCACTGTGACAAACGATGTTAAAGATTTCTGTATAGTGGCTGGTAACCCCGGAAAATTCATCGCTAAGCGTAAGGAAGGCATGCCTGTTTTTTAAAGGCATGTTTCGTTTGTTATCCCGATTATATAATGAAAATAGCCCTCATTTATCCGCCAGTCTTAAATTCTATAAAAACTACATTGCCCGATTTTGTCAATGAGAATGAAGGGTATTTTCCTCCTTTAGGCATTATGTATATCGCATCTTATCTAAAGGCTTACCAGAGAGATTGCGAGGTTCTTATAATAGATTCGGTTGCAGAGAAACTTGATCATGGGCAAATTGCCGCCAGGGTAGCGGATTTTAAAGCAGAGATTGTAGGTATATCCTGTTGGACATTTTCTCTTATCGATGCCCTTGCTACGGCACGCCAAATTAAAAAGAGTTCTCCCTGTATTTCCGTGTGCCTCGGCGGCCCGCATGTCAATATATACCCGAGGGAAACGCTTTTTAACGACTGTGTTGATTTTGTGATAACTGAAGACGGTGAGAGGGCTTTCTCGGAATTGATAAGCCAAATGCATCCGGGAGGGAATTTACAATCGGTGCCTAACCTGTATTATAAAAGGTTCGGAAAGATTATGCGCAGCGGCTTAAGTTATGCTGAAAAGGAACTTGATGTACTTCCATACCCTGACAGACGTTTGACGGATATTAACAAATATTCTTCCATAATGGACAACGAAGGACTTATTACAACTATGATTACTTCCAGGGGGTGTCCGTTTAACTGCAGTTTTTGTTTTCAACGGGCCAGCGGCTGGCGTTCCCGGAGCGTATCCAATATTGTAGGAGAAATGAAAGAGTGCATAAAGATAGGCATATCAAATTTTTTCATATTTGACGAAACATTCACGGTCAGCAAAAAGAGGATTATGGAATTATGCTTGGAAATCAAGAGGAATAAACTTGATATAATCTGGAGTTGCCGTTCGCGAGTGGATACAATAGATGAGGAAGTTATGGATAACCTTAAGGACTCCGGCTGTAAGCGTATAAGTTTTGGCGTAGAAGCCGCTAGTACCCAGGTTCTTCGCCGCTTAAACAAGCAGATCACCATTAAGCGGGCCTCGGAAATATTCAGGTTAGCTAAAAGGAAGGGCATAATAACATTAGCGGATTTCATGGTCGGTTGTCCCGATGAACGCTGGCAACAGACAAAACAGACTATAAGGCTGGCAAAAAAGCTTAATCCTGACTTTGTGCAGTTTTCTTTATTTACGCTTTTCCCGGCTACAAAGCTATATGAAGAAGCGCTAAAGGAAGGCGTAATAGAGAGCGATGTCTGGCATAATTATGCCGTGAATCCTAGAGCAGATTTTAAGCCTCCATTGTGGAATCTATATACGGAAAAACAGGCAAACAGAATATTGGTAATGGCGTATCAAAAATTTTATCTACGGTTTTCATACATACTTAAGTGTCTCTCGAGCATTACTTCTTTAAACAAGCTAAAAGTTTATGCAAGGGCGGCCTTGAGCTTATTGCGGACGGCTGTTAAAGAATGAAACACCTAAAAATGCAAGCAAAAGAACTGAAATGGACTAGCATTATTATTGAAGTGGCGTTAGCGGTACTTTTTTTTGCGCTTTTTTTTGTCTTTCCCGTAGACGAATCCCGTTATATGCGGGGTGACGGGGAAGGGTATTTGACTATCGCCATGAATGTCGCTTTTTCCGGCGCCTATTCATTGTCCACAGGGCGTCCTTTTGAGCCGACTACCTATAGGGAGCCCGCATATCCATTTTTTCTTTCCCTGGTGCTTAGATTTTTTGGAACCAATCCCGTATATTTAATGCTCAGCCAGATGTTTTTATTGTATCTTAGCGCAATCTTATTCGGGAATGCCGCCTCTATAGTGATCGGCCCGACAATAGGCAGACTGTTGAGATTTTTTGTTTTATTTTATCCTACGCTCATTGATTACTGTAGGTTTGCATTATCAGAAATTCTTGCCCTTTTCTTGCTTTCACTTTTTGTTTTTAGTTTCATCAAAATTTTGAAAAAGGGTCATTTTCTTTGGGTTATTCTGGGGGGATTTTCCTTTGCTGCGCTCATGCTTTGTAAGGCTATGATGTTTTATTTTACCCCGGTAGTCCTATTTCTTTTCTCTGTATTATTTTACAAGCAAAGAAAATTAGCAGTCCGTGTCTTTTTCATGTGCCTGCTTGCATGTTTATTTATTTTACCGTGGGCATTCCGTGTGCATTCATTATCCGGCAAATGGAGCGTTACTTCGGGAAGAGAGGGCATCAATCTTTATGCCCGAGCGTATAAGCTTAACTATTCAGGGTTTGATATCCTGAAAGACTTGATTTTTAATTTTTCCGAAAATTTAGGAAGGAGAATATTTCCTTCTGCGACAGATGGCCTGGGCCGGAGCACATTTACATATCGGGTTCAAGAGCAGATTGAACCTTATGTTCTTTCTTTGCGCGCGGAAGGGCTTTCTGAAGAACAGGTTAATAATAGGCTGGTGGAGGATTCCACGCGTTTGATTTTGTCCAGGCCTTTTAAGTATCTATGTATGTCGTTATTAGAGCTTGAGAAGATGCTTGCCTTTAATCACTTTCCTACTCAAAGCAGCAATATCGGCAGAGACCGAAACCCTCAAGACGCTGGATTGTTGCGCTTTTTGCGCTATATTTACCGCTTGACAGGCTATTTTATGTTTTTTGCGGCCTTATTAGGATTTTGGCTGGTACGCAAAAACTGGCTGTCATTTTTTCCTTTAATCTCTGTGCTTTTATTCGTGAACCTGTTTTATCCATTATTATTCGCCGAAGGCAGGTTTAATGTTCCGGTCTTGCCGGTCATTATATTATTTGACCTCGCATTTATAAAGTTATGTCTCTATGGATATCGCCATGAAGGAAATCGTGCATAGAATGGGCCACAGGGATATTTTTCTTTTGATAATTACGGGGGGTTGTGCAGGTATTTTAAACTATTTTTTTTCCTACGCATTTTTTGTAGTAAGCTTAGTGGCTGGCCTATGTATTTTTGTTTACCGGAATTATCCCCGAGATGAATCCTGGTTTTTAGTCAGATTGATTATGATTAATTTTTTTTCTTTGACGTTCTTAAGCATGTTAGGGCACATGTTAGGCCCTATTACGAATGAATTCCATGCACCTTCATCTTTCCCTAGCCGTTTTCTGTTTGGCGATGCGGAATGGATACACAGAAATGCTTATAATATTAGCATGCTTGCTCATGATAAGCTCGCTAATATTGTGCAGCTAACCCCTGATAAAGTAATTACTCCTGGTTTTGGGCAGAGCGTTTATCTTTACTTGGTTGCTTTTTTATATTATCTATTCCAACCTGATTGTTTGTTGGCTTCCTTAGTGAATATCCTATTGCTTAATATGTCCGGAGTTTTGATATATTCTATCTGCGCAAAGATTTTTTCAAAAGATATTGCCCGAATTAACATTTTGCTTTTTTTGTTTTTTCCTTCAATCGTATTATGGGCCATAAGCGGTCTTAAAGACACGACAATAATTTTTCTTTCCCTTCTGCTTGTTTATAACATTTTAGTTTTTCATAAAGGAGCCAAATTCTTTTTTGTTTTGCGGGCGATAGTTATATCGGTTGCGGTTTTTTTGATTAATTTCTCAAGGCATCATCTTGGCGCATTACTTATGGTATCTATCATTGTCGCAATCACATTTATTCGCCTCAACCACAAACCTTACAAGCGCAAAATTTACGTTGCCAGTAGTTTGGCGGCAATTTTGCTGATTATCTCCTGCGCACGCCCTCTTAAATCCGTCATGAATAAATTTTACCGGCAGGCTTACCATGTTCATCTGGGGATTGTAATCGATAACCGGGGGTTTATTTATAAGTTATTGCCTGAAAAATTTTATAAATATCCCGTGACAGAATACCCAAAGGCGGGCGATTATTTTACGATGTCAATCAAAGGCATATTTTATTTTATCGCGTCACCATTTCCATTCTTTGTTAAATCAAGGACTATTTATGCAGCAACAATTCTGATATTATTTTGGTACGCTATCCTGGCATTTTCCGCTTACGGGATGGTCATATCCTTATGGAAGAGGTTCCCTGAATCGCTCCCGCTTTTTGTACCTGCTTTGTTGATTGCTTTTATATACGGCATACATAGCGGAAATTACGGCACGGTTTTCCGGCACAGGGATATGCTTACGCCGTTTTGCCTGTTTTTTGCGTCTGTTGGCATCTATTATTTCTTTTTAAATAAGACTAATAAAATGACCAATAAAGAAAATGATAAGGGTATTGCATCTTATTGAAGCTTTGGGGACGGGTGGTGCCGAACGCAGGCTCATAAATGATCTTAGGCACCTTGACCGCGAGGAATTTTCAAATGTTGTTTGTTGCCTTTCGCCGAGGGTGGAAATGTGGGATGATTCTTTTACCGCTATTCCTCTTTATCTCCTTGATGCCTTGACACTTCCGGGTATTATTAAAAATATAGGCGCGGTAAATAAAATTATACGGAAGCATAATATTGATATTGTGCATACCCAGCTTTTCTGGGCGGATTTGATAGGTAGGGCCTGTAAATTTTACAGCGGACGGTTTAGGCTGATATCAACCATACAATCCACCGCACATGACAACAATGATCCTTACCTTTATTCTTACAAAAGGAAGGTGCTGGATGGGATTACGGGGAGGTTGTTTAACGACGGTTTCATAGCTGTCTCTGCGTACGTAAAAAAGGTCTGTGTGGATAAAGTTAAATTCCCAAGTGAAAAAATCTGCATAATACCAAATTCCGTTGATTTCAGCAATGGGAATTTCATATCCCCTCCTTCCGGACTTCGCAAACAGCTTGGGTTGAGGCGGGAGCAAAAAACACTGATTACTGTCGGTCGGATTGATCCCCCGAAAGGGCACATTTACCTGGTTAGGGCATTGCTTCAAATAAAGAAATCCATACCGGATATAAAGTTGATTGTTGTCGGAGATGGCCCCGGCAGACAAGCTTTGAGTTTTGAATGCGCTAACTTGGGTTTGGGCGCAAACGTGCTATTTACTGGAAAACGGAATGACGTGAAGGAATTGCTCTCTATCTCTGACATTTTCATTTTTCCAACTTTGAGCGAAGGATTTTCTCTTGCTTTGCTGGAGGCAATGTCAATGCGGCTTCCGTGCGTTGCGACTTCCATAGGGCCAAATGCTGAAGTCATTACGGATATGCAAAATGGCCTGCTTGTCGGAGTCAAGAACCCAGCCGAGATTGCCCGGGCCGTTTTGTGTCTTTTTGAGAATCCTGATGAAATGAAGCGTATTGCGCAGGAGGGTTTTTTATCAGTTAAGAATAAGTTCTCGGCCCAAAAATGCGCAAGAGAACTAGGGGGCTATTATTTGAGAATTTTTGGCTCCGGAGCCAGACAAGACCTATAGCGTATGCCTTGCGCCGTTTGTACAAATAAAAAATTCATTCCAATCCTTAAAAAAGATTCGCTGGAACTTCTCAAGTGCCGTAATTGCGGTCTAGTGCAAGTAAAAAATTTAAGCTTGGCATTTAACCCTAAAAATTACGAATATTACTGCAAAAGACAGAATTTTTCAAGGAATGAATTATATAATCCAATAACTGAAAAGCGTTATCAATCCTTGTTGCGCAGTCTCGAGCCATACCGTAAATATAACCGTTTACTAGATATCGGATGCGGAGAAGGGCATTTTCTTCATGTTGCAAAGAAAATGGGCTGGAATACCAGAGGGCTTGATGCGTCTTCCGATGCGGTAAAGATCTGCGAAAAGTTCGGAATAGAGGCAGAGTGCGCGAATCTTCCTGAAACAGGAATGAGAGACAATTATTATGATATCGTAACTATGTTTGAAGTTGTGGAACATCTTGCAAGCCCTAAGGAATACTTGCATACTATTAACCGCATCCTGCGAAAAGGCGGAGCACTCTTGTTGACAACCCCGAATTTCGGTTCATTAATGCGGATACTGTTGCATCATAAGTGGACATGCATAAATGAAGGGCACCTGCTTTATTTTACGCCGCGCACAATAAAGAAGCTAATCAAAGAATCTGATTTCAGTATCATCAATTTAAAGACAAAGAACATTTCATTGCCCGAGTTAATGAAGATATTCAAGCCGTCGGTAAAAAATATATACCGCCGCAATCAGGGATTAAGGTCTGCCATTGAAGAGATCTCGGTATTGTCAAATATAAAGGCGGATATAAATAAAATACTTAATGCCGTAAGATTAGGCGAAACAATTGAATGCATGTGCCGGAAGCAATGAAAAAGGCCGACCGGTACGATTGTCTGTATGTTTCTTACGATGGGTTATTGGAACCGCTCGGTTTATCCCAGGTTATCCCGTATCTAAAGGGACTGTCCAAAAATGGTATCCGGATAATAGCCCTTTCTTTTGAGAAATGCTCCTGTTTGAAATGGAAGACGAATATCAGGTACAAAGATGAGGAGTTATCAGGATTTGGCATTAAATGGATACGATTACGCTATCATAAGCACCCGTCTTTATTAGCGACAGGATTTGATGTACTGGTAGGTTTGGTGGTTTCCCTGTTTTTGACACAAAAATACGGTATAAAGATACTACACGCCCGGAGTTATGTTGCGGGGTTGATAGGTTTATTTCTGTGCAAGATACGCAGAGCGAAATTTTTGTTTGACATGCGCGGTTTCTGGGTTGATGAACGCGTAGAGGCCGGGCTATGGAGCAAAAAATGTATTACTTATCGCCTCGCCCGCTATTTCGAGCGCGGGCTTTTGCAGGGGAGCAATGTAAATATTGTTTTAACCGAAGCGGCGCGCAAGGAATTAATGAAGTCAGAAAAAGCGTCAATTCGGTGCCCGTATATTACGGTAATACCAACCTGCGTGGATTTGAGCCATTTCAAAAGTTCCGCAAGAGGCGTAAAATATGATTTTGTTTGTCTGGGTTCGGTAAGCACCTGGTGTATGCCGTATGAGATCGTGAATTTTTTCCGTTACGCCACCAGCGTTATGCCTGATACAAATTTCCTGATACTGACGAAAGAAAGTGAATTTTTCAGGAGAATATTACGGAACACGAAACTTAACGCAAGCCGTATTTCTATTGTAAGCGCCAGCTATGAGGAAGTCCCTGATTATTTGGCTCATTGCAAGGCTGGCTTAGCTTTTTATAGGTCAGGCTATTCCAGGAAAGGCTGTTGCCCAACTAAGGTCGGCGAATATCTTGCCTGCGGTTTGCCTGTGATTATCAATAGCGGCGTGGGTGACAGCGAGATGATTATTTCGGGAGAGCGGGTAGGCGTGATAATTGAAGATTTTTCCAAATCCGAATACTGCAGGGCCTTTAGCGAAATCTGTAAAATGCTGGGAGAAGAAGAGGCCTTGCGCCGGCGGTGCAGACTGACAGCCGAAAAATATTTTTCGCTGGAGGAGGGCACAAAGAAATATCTAACCGTGTATCAAGGCTTGATAAAGAAATGAGAATTTTATTCTGGGTTCCTTATCCGACCGAAGGTGCGAGCAACCGCTACCGGGTGGAACAGTATTTACCATTCCTCCGGGGAAAAGAGATAAAATATTCTTTGCATCCATTTTGGAGTTCTGCGGCATTTAACGTATTGTATAGGAAGGATAACCGTTTGAAAAAGATTTATTTTTTTATATCCGGAACTATATGCCGGATAATCGATATTCTGCAGATTTTTCGTTTTGACCTCGTTTTCATACACCGAGAGGCATATCCGCTGGGAGGAGCGTTTTTTGAACGTATCCTGAGTCTATCGGGCAAGCCTTTTGTATTTGATTTTGACGACGCTATATTTCTGAAGGCAAGCAGTCCGCCAAACAATTTCATTGAAAGGTTAAAAGACCCGGGCAAGGTCGCAAAAATCGTAAAGATGAGTAGCCATGTTATTGCTGGTAATAAATATTTGGCAGATTTTGCTGTACGCCATAATCGCAGGGTTACGGTTATTCCTACTCCTATAGATACGGAAAAATCCAATTTTAATGGGAAGCGGCGTGCGAAAACGGGAGTGGTAATCGGATGGATTGGCAGTATTACTACTTCTTGTTTCCTTGAGAGTCTCAGAAATGTTTTTGCGGAATTGTCCGCCAGATTCTCTGGTATCAGGTTTAAGATAGTCGGAGGAATCATGCATGGCGGAGGGCTTTTTGAGGCTGATATCAAGCCGTGGTCTCTAAAAGATGAGGCGTTTGATTTAAACAGTTTTGACATCGGCGTAATGCCGATGCCGGACAATGAATGGACGCGGGGCAAGTGTGGATTTAAGACTATACTTTATATGAGTTCAGGCATCCCGTCTGTTTCTTCTCCAGTCGGCGTAAATACAGAGATAATAAATGACGGGATTAACGGGTTTTTAGCTGCCTCGGAAAAAGAGTGGTTAGAAAAAATATCACTGCTCATTGAAAACAGGGAGCTTTATGCGAAGATCAGCATGGCAGGAAGGCAAACGGTTGAAGCGAGATATTCTTTGAAGGTTAACACCCCTTTATTCCTGGGGATAATTGACAGAGCGTATAAAGAAGTGCGGAGAATATCTGAGTAATGTGCGGAATTTGCGGATTCATAGATCAAAATAAAAATCCTTTGGTTGACGATGCAGGCCTGCGGAGGATGTGTTTGAGCCTAAAGCACAGGGGGCCGGATGACGAAGGATTTTACCTCAAGAATGGCTTAAGCCATATAGGACTTGCTCACCGACGTTTAAGTATCATTGATTTAAGCCCTTTAGCCCATCAGCCTATGGCTAACGAGAACGGAACTGTTTGGATTGTTTTTAATGGCGAGATCTATAACTATAATGAATTGCGCCCGGAATTAGAAAAGAAAGGCCACGCCTTAAAATCACATTCGGATACTGAAGTAGTAATCCATCTTTATGAGCAGTATGGGGAGGATTGCGTCAAACACCTGAGAGGGATGTTTGCTTTTGCAATATGGGACGAAAGGAATGGTTCGCTTTTATTGGCTAGGGATAGAGTAGGGAAGAAGCCGCTCTTTTACCATTGCCGTTCAGGAGTTTTTACTTTTTCTTCGGAGCTTTGTTCGCTGCTGGAAAGCGGAATGGTTAAAAAGAATATTAATCCTTCTGCAATTGACCACTATCTTGCATTCGGGTATATACCAGCTCCCCTGACTATTTATCGGGATGTATTTAAACTTCCTCCGGCACACACGCTTTTATTTAAAGACAGGATAGTTTCTTTAAAACAATACTGGGAGTTGGATTATTTAAGGAAAATTAAAATATCAGAACAGGATGCTGCTAGTGAGGTCATGCGCCTATTGAAAGAGGCAGTTAAAATCAGGCTATATAGTGATGTTCCATTAGGCGCATTTTTAAGCGGAGGCATTGATTCAAGCACTATTGTTGGTTTGATGAGCCAGCTTTCGGATATAAAGGTTAAGACTTTTTCCATAGGTTTTGCCGAGAAGAAGTATAATGAGTTAGATTATGCCAGAAGAATTGCCCGGCGTTTTAATACCGATCATCATGAGTTTATAGTAAAACCCAATGCTTTGGAAATTTTGCCTTTATTGGTTGAACGTTATGGCGAGCCTTATGCGGAATCATCATGTATTCCTACTTATTATGTTGCGCAGGAGACACGGCGGTATGTCACTGTTGCATTAAACGGAGACGGAGGAGATGAGTTATTTGCCGGATACGAACGCTATCAGGCTATGGTTATTGCCGAAATGTTTCAAAAGATGCCGGCTATCTTCCGAAAAGCCATAAAAGGCGTATCCGGAGTTTTGCCGGATTCTGTAGACCAGAAAAATAAACTTAGGCGATTGAAACGTTTTATTGATGCTATTGATTTACCGCTTCAAGCCCGTTATTTAAGGTGGGTAGGCATATTTGATACGCCTCTTCGGGTAAAATTGTATACGGAAGAATTTTCGCAAAAGATCTCTCTCGACGGGCCGTTGAAGTTAATTGGGAAATTCTTGGATAAGAGCGGGTTAAATTTGATTGATTCTCTTTTGCGGACAGATACCAATGTTTATTTGCCCGATGATTTACTGGTGAAGGTAGATATAGCCAGCATGGCCAACTCTTTAGAGGGCCGTTCGCCGTTTCTTGACCATAAGCTTATGGAATTTGCCGCCAGCCTTCCGGCAGACTATAAGCTGAAAAACTCTGTGAAGAAATATATTTTAAAAAAAGCTATTAAGGATTTGATTCCGCCTGAGAATATTCATCGTAGTAAAATGGGTTTTGGCGTGCCTGTAGGGGAATGGTTCCGCGGCGATTTAAAGGGTCTCTTATGTGAAACGCTTTTTTCAAAAGAATGCATGAGGAGAGGGTATTTTAAGCCAGACGTGATAAGAGAAATGGTTGAAAGCCATCTCTCCCGGCAGAGAGACTACACTTTTTGCCTTTGGTCACTTTTAATGCTTGAATTATGGCATCGTAGGTTTATCGATTAATATGAAAAAAATCATATTTACATTATTGCTGGCAATAATTTTCGTAACCGGCATTGCTTTGTTGCTTAATATTCAAGTAACGACAAAACAGGGGGTTAATTATGAAGTGCAATTACTTAAAATCCCTCTTTACCTTAAAATCATTGATTTTTATGACCGTAATTTTAATTATGCCGAGTTAGCAAAAAAGGTAGTAAAAGGAGCAAAAGGTAATGAACAAAAGGTGATGAAGATATTTTTCTGGACCAAGGAGCATATCCGGCATAATCCGGAATCGCTGCCTGTGATTGATGACCATGTATGGCATATTATTGTCCGGGGTTATGGCATGGACGATCAATTTCAGGATGTTTTTACTACGCTTTGTAATTACTCGGGGGTTGATGCCTTCTTCGATTATTTTAAGGATAAAACCGGCAAGAAGAAGCCTCTATCCATGGTTAAGATTGAAGGTGAATGGTGTGTTTTTGATGCCTATAATGGTATATATTTCCGCAATAACCAAGGGCAAATAGCCAGCATAAAGGATATCCTGAAGGATAATTATCAATTGGCAGGATTAATTAATATGAAATCTTCCTCCACGGACTATAAAGAATATTTTTATGCTTTAGCCTCTCTTAAATATGACGATTGGTATTATTATCATTCTGCAATACAATTTCCGTTGCGCAGACTTATCTTTTGGGGTAAAAAGAAGAAGTAGTTTATATTGACAGCCAGGTGTTCATAATATATATTGGATGTAACGTTTAAAATGTTTTAAACGTATTAAAAGGATGCCATTATGAACTTAAAGATTGATGCAGCGCAGAATAAATTTATTGATAGAATAGGTCAAATGAGTAATACATTTGGTTTAAATGATTTTGTTGCTAAGTTATACGCGTTATTATACTTAAGCGCTAGCCCAATGTCGTTAGATGATATGGCAGATGCTTTAGGCGTAAGTAAAGGTAACGTCAGCATAAATATCCGCATACTTGAAAAGTGGGGGGCGGCAAGGAAGGTTTGGATAAAGGGTTCGCGGAAAGACTTTTATGAGGCGAATACGGATATAAAGAAGGTTTTTTTAGGTAAGATAAGTGCCGCGATACAGAAGCGAATATCCGAAATCTCCAGTATTGTTGAGGAATTTGACGGTATTATCTCTTCGGCGGATAAGGATTTTACCGAAGAAGAAAAAAAGATAATGGAGGGCCATAAAGAAAGGCTTAAAAAGATTAAAGAACTGAAGGATTTGGTTTCAAATGCCTTAGTTATAGCGGATAAATTATTTTAAAACATCACAAAAGGATAGAAAAATGAAATTTACCATTGGTTTTGAAAAGGAAGATGTCAAGCGGCTTCATCAGTATTGGGATGAGGTTATCGCGTCACAACAATGGTCGGAAGGAAAATTTACCAAATTATTTGAAGAGAAATGGGCTAATCATAATGACCTGGATTCAGTTGCGTTTTCTAACTGGGGAGGGGCGGCATTGACAGTTTTGGAGTCTTTAAATGTAAAAAATGAAGTGGTTTTGTGCCCGTCCAATACTTTTATGGCAACCCCTTTGAGCGTTATAAAAGCAGGTGGAAGGGTTGAATTTGTTGATTGCAATAAAGATGATTTGTGCCTTAGCGTCGAAGATCTAAAAAAGAAAATAGACCTTTATAACCCAAAAGCGGTATGGGTTGTGCATATCGGCGGGCATATAGCTTTTCAGATAGATGAAATTTCCGAAGTTTGCCGGAATAAAAATATTGCTTTGCTTGAAGATTGTGCGCATGCCCATGGGGCTTCTTGGAATGGTAAAAAGCCTGGTGCCTGGGGCGATGCCGGCGTGTATTCGTTTTATGCCACTAAGACGGTATCTACCGGAGAAGGCGGAATGTTGGTTTCTAAGAATAAAAGTTTGCTTGAATTCGCCAAAAAGTATAGAAATTACGGAAAATTTGAATATAAAGTTGAAAGTTTAAACTATAGGATCAATGAATTTACCGCTGCAATAGGTTGCGTGCAGACTGATAGGCTTAATGATATCATTGCCTGGAAAAATGAATATGCCCGCAAGAGATTAGATGGAATTTTTTTAAAGAGGCTTAAGTTCCCCGATGGAATGGTGTCTGGATATTATAAGTATATCGTTTTTGAGCCGATAGAGAAATCAACGGGAAAGGTTTATGATCAGCCGTGCCATAAAATAATGGGTAGGAACGATGTTTTACCGAATACCGATTGGATTGCTAATAATCATTGGTGCGCACCATTATATTATAAAGGAGAGGAGATTTAGAATGAAAGTGTTGGTAACCGGTGGTTCGGGTTTTATTGGCTCCCATGTCGTCGACAAGTTAAGGGATAAAGGGATAGAAGTAAGGGTTTATGATGGTATTATGCCGGCTTACAGAAAGGATATCGAATATTATCAAGGCAGTATCCTAGATAAGACGGCATTGGAATTTGCTGTAGTTGGCGTAGATGCAATTATGCACTTAGCTGCTGTGGCTGATGTGAAAGACGTTTATGAAGATCCCTATTATTCGGAGAATATCAATGTTAGGGGTACGATTAATGTCTTGGAAGTAGCTAAAAAAGCTAAAGTTAAAAGACTTATTTATGGCAGTACTACATGGGTATATAGTGAGGCCGACCGAGAATCCGTAGATGAAGAAACCCCTCTTAAAGCTCCCAGCCATCTATACACAGCTACAAAATTAGCCGGAGAGTACTATTGCCAGGCGTATAGTAAGTTATACGGATTGGAGATTACAATTCTAAGATACGGGATTCCTTATGGACCGAGGGCGAGAGATGGGGCGGTTGTTCCGATGTTTGTTAAAAAAGCTTTAAGCGGTGAACCTTTAACACTTGCAGGAGATGGTTCGCAGTTCAGAAGGTTTGTTTATGTAGAAGATTTGGCGGAAGGCAATGTTTTAGGTTTAAAATCAATTGCTAAAAATAAGATTTATAACTTGGATGGTACCGAAAAGGTAACAATTAAACAGATTGCCGAAAGCATAAATAAAATTCTAGGCAATGTGAAGATTGAATATGTGCCGGCAAGGCCCGGAGATTTTTCCGGAAAGATTGTTTCAAGTATCCGGGCAAAGAATGAATTAGATTGGGAACCGAAAGTAAGCTTTGCCGAAGGGTTGAAGAAATATATAGATTGGTACAAGGCAAGGGAAGAAAAGCGTAAGAGCGATTGGGAAAAGATGGATAGCTTGTTAAGGAATTAATAACTTGTATGAAAATATTAATCGTAGCTCCACATATGGATGACGAAGTATTGGGTTGTGCAGGCGCCATTTGTAAGCATAAAGAGGCGGGTGATAAAATTTGGGTTATTATCGCAGCTCATAGGATTTATCGGCACCACTATGACGAAAAGTTAGACTCTCTTCAAAAGAAGCATGTACTTGATACAAAACGTATCCTGAAATATGACAAAGAAATTTTCTTAAATCTTCCGGATGAACGGCTTGATGTCGGGATTCAGGATATTATTATTGCGCTTGAGAAGCATGTAAATGCGATAAAGCCTGAGATTGTTTATGTTCCTTTTAGGGGGGATAATAACCAGGATCATAGGGCGGTATTTGATGCCTTGAGGGTTGTTTTAAGGCCGCCGGCATCTGAATTCGTCAAGAAAATATTTATGTATGAAGTGCCTTCTTCAACCGACCATTCGCCCCCGTTATTAGAGAATGCTTTTATGCCAAATTATTATGTAGATATTTCAGGTTTTATCGGGAAAAAAATTAAAGCCTATAAGTGTTATAGAACGGAAAGACGACATTACCCTCATCCTAGGTCAGAAGAAGCGCTTAGGGTATTGGCAAAAAAGAGGGGCGTTGAAATAGGTTTTAAATATGCTGAGGCTTTTATGGTTCTAAGGGAAAAGTGGGAATAAGATGATATTAGGCATTACTCCTGCCAGGGGCGGTAGCAAAGGCATCCCCCAAAAGAATATTGGAATGATAGCAGGCAAGCCGCTTATTGCCTGGACAATAGAAGCCGCACTGAAATCTAAATTAATTGACCGGTATGTAGTTTCAACCGAAGACACGCGCATCGGAACAATTTCTCGTAAATTTGAGGCTGAAGTTATTCGCCGGCCTTTGAGATTGGCTACGGATCGAGCGTCAACCCTTGATGTTTTAAAGCATACGGTGGGATTAATTCCTTGCGATGTTGTCGTTTTATTGCAGGCAACATCTCCGCTAAGGAATCCCGGTTTGATTGACGCGTGTATAAAAGAGTTCTTTAGTAAAGGTTGTGATTCCTTGGCTACCGGTTTAATTTGTAAATATAAGGAGTATGGGAATAATTCTTTGCGCCGGCAGGATATCCCGGGGTTTTTTTGCGATGACGGTAATGTCTATGTTATTAAAACGGATCTTATAAGGAAAGGCGACCGCTATGGGAAAAAGATGGGAAGAAAAATAATCAGCCGCCGGGAGAATATTGAAATAGATGATAAGTTTGATTTTTGGCTGGCGGAAAAGGCATTAATGGAAAATAAGTTAAGGAAATAAAATGAAAGTTTTATTTGTATGGCCCAATAAAGATATTTTTGGAATTAAACCTTTTGGTCTTTCTTTGTTATCCGCTATTGCAAAAGAACTTGGCTGCGAAACGCGCCTCTTTGATACCACTAGATTTGATTTTGGCTGTGTAGATAATACTAAGGCAGGCGAAGCGGCAAAAATGTTTAAGCCCGTAAATTTGGAAAAATACGGGCATAAGAAAAAGAAGCTTGATTTGAGTGATGAATTCTTGAAAGCTTTGAAGGATTTTAAGCCTAATTGTTTAGCATTTTCTGTCTTGAATGATGAGTATATGGTAGCAAAGGAAATTTCTGATATAGCAAAAAGCGCATGCTCGGACATTCCAATTATCTGGGGAGGGAAGTTTCCTACGATTTGTCCTGAAAAAGCTTTAGATATTGTTTCGGTTGACTTTATTTGTCTTGGGGAGGGGATTGAAGCATTCGCTGACTTTATAAAATCCTTTCAATCGGGCAAGAGCCTTTACAATATTAATAATATTTGGGCCAAAAAAAGGAAAAAGATTATAAGAAATGAGATTCGCCCTTTAAAAAATAATCTTGATGATCTCCCGTATTTGGATTGGGAAATTTTTGACCGGAGCCAATTCTATCGTCCTTTTAATGGAAGAGCATATCGAAGCGGAGACCACACTCTTAACTGGGGATGCCCTAAGCAGTGCACATATTGCAACAATTATTTTTTTCATAGTTTGTATAACAATAAATATTTTATGCGCAGGTATAGCATTAAGCGCATAATCGAAGAACTTAAATATCTCAAAAAAGTATACAATTTAGAGTTTTTTACTTTTTTGGATGAGGATTTCCTTATGCGGCCGGCAGAAGAATTGCGGGATTTAAGTGAAGCTTACAGCCATGAAGTGAATCTTCCGAATACTATTATGACTAATCCCAAATCTGTTTCAAAGGAAAAGGTAGGGTATCTGAAGCGGATGAATTGCGTGAACGCAAGCGTAGGCATTGAGATCGGAGATCTTGCTCTGCGGGCAAAGCTTTTGAAAAGAGTAGATTCAAAAGAAGATATTATTAGGGCCTTCTCGTTATTGACAAATGCGGGGATTCGGACATCTTCTTTTAATCTTTTAGGCATCCCTTTTGAAACTCGCCAGACTTACGATAAAACAGTACAACTGAACAGGGAAGCTGGAGTTCAGTATCCTTATATCGGTTTTTTCTATCCTTTTGAAGGCACCGAACTTCGTGACATTGCTATTAAAGAAGGTTTTTTTGATGCCGGTACTGGAGATTATATACCCTATTATCGCGATAAGCCGGCGCTTAAGTTTGATAATCTTGCTGAAGAAGAACTTATCGAGATGCGCAATGTTTTTGTGCTGTATATTAAATTGCCAAAATATTATGCACCTTATATTAGGCGATCGGAAAAGCAAGATAATGAGGGCATTGCTTTGCGTAAAAAATTATTGGAAATTTATGATAGGACTGTTTGGGCAAACAACGGCTGGTTTAAAGACGACGGTAATAGAGAGAAGTATTTATCGGAATTAAAAATGATAGATTAAGGATATGGGCGGAGAAGTCAAGATTAACTATGATTATTTTGCTTTAACCGGAAAATGGCAAAATGTAGCCTATTTTCTCCGGCAGGGGCATTTGTTAGCCCATATTGTTGACCGTTTTAAATGGCACTATTTCCCAAAATATTTTATTACTCCCGCATTTCCTACGCATATAGATATCGAAACCTCAAGCCGTTGCCAGATGCGTTGTCCGATGTGTAAGACTACTAAGATGGCAGAAAAAGGTTTGGATTTTATGGGGTGCATGGATTTTGGCATATATGAGAAAATTATCGACGAGTGTATAAAAGAGCCGCTATATTCTATAAAATTAAGTTGGCGCGGGGAACCTTTGTTAAATCCGGATATCGTTAAAATGGTCAGGTATGCTAAAGAGAAAGGTATCAAGGATGTTGCTTTTCTTTCAAACGGCGAACGCCTCACGCAGAAATTAGCTGAAGATTTGATTCTATCGGGGCTTGATTGGTTGAGTATATCTTTTGACGGCATGGGTGAGCTTTATGACAAAGTAAGGGCACCGGCAAAATTTATCGAAACCCTGGAAAAAATAAAATATATCCGTGTTTTCCGGGAGAAATCTGGTAAAAATAAGCCTTTAATACGCATACAGTCTATTCATTCGGCTATAAGCCGAAAAGAGGAAGAATTCTTGCGCCTTTGGGACGGGATTGCCGATAGGGTAAATTTTATTGCCGACCAGAAGAGGTCTTTAAATGAGGATGATTATGAGCAAAACCCGGCTTATATCTGCCCTTCGCCATGGCAAAGGGCCTGTATTTCTTGGGATGGTAAGGTTGTGCAATGCTACGGCGACTATATGCAAGGTAATGTTTTGGGGAATGTTAATGAAAAAAGCTTAAAGGAAATATGGCATGATCAGCCTTTTATAAAATTAAGGAAGCTGATGAAATCGGGTAAGCGTTTAAGTACTAAGCCGTGCCGGATATGTTCTGACGGCGGATTAATTGAAGAAAAAATGGTAATGATAGACAGGCGGAAGATAAAAGCTGTTCAGTATGTTAATCAGAGAATTGATATAAATGTTCTTACCGATATAGAAAAGAGAAATGAAGCCTGAGCCGATAAAAATAGCTTTTCGGGTTGATGCCGATACCCATATAGGAACAGGGCATCTCATGGAAGTTATTTCTATGTTTAGGGCAATCCAGAAAATGTTCCATTTTCATCCGTTAGTTATAACACGGCGTAGTAAGTTTACGGTTGATAAGCTTAAAAGTAGCAATATCCGGAATTTTATTTTTATTCCAAAAGCCATGCCGGAAATAAAAGAAGCAGCGAAAGTAGTCGCTATCTTGCATAAAGAGAATTGCGGTAATTTGGTTACCGACTTGTTGGATTACTCAAATAACTACTATAAATATTTAAATTCGCGTTTACGGAATTTATTTGTTATTTTGGATGCCAATGGTGTCAAAGAAGTGCCGGCTGCAGTTGCGGTAAATTTTTCAATTACTCAGAATAAAAAGTTTTACGCCGATAAAAATAAAGGCGGAACCGATTATCTTATCGGACCGGAATATTTTCCTTTTAACAGACAGATTACAAAATTAAAGCCCATTACCGTAAAAGATGATGTTGAAAGAATATTTCTTAATATGGGCGGAGGGGACCCTTATGGTTTAACTGCTAAGGTAATTAAGGCGTTATTATTATTTCTTAAGCCGTCAGTCATGGTTCATGTATTACTTGGCGGAGCGTTTAAACCCGCAGATATCGCCCGGATAAAGAAGATGAAGCCCGAAATAGGTGAAAATTTTAACTTTCATAGCAATATCCCGCAGGAAAAAGTTTATGCTTTGATGGCGAATACGGATTTAGCTATTACTGCCGCTGGAAATACGCTTTATGAACTGGCGTATTTCGGAATACCGTCTATTGTCTTATCCCATCATTTAAGGCATCTTAGAGTGGCAGAAGCATTCCGTAAGCAAAAGGCAATTATAAGCTTAGGCATAGGCGCTAAAATCCCAGGATATAAAATAGCGCAGGCGGTTAAAGGCCTTATCGTTAATGCGCGCTTGAGGCGGGAATTGTCTTTTAGGATAAAAAATATTGTTTCAGCAGAAGGCACATCGCGAATTTGTTCGGAAATATTAAGACATGTAAGATCTCATGGTTAAAAGAACACTGATTACAGCATCCGGTTCCAAAGGAGTGCCCGGTCTTATAAGGGACTTAAGGATTTCCCGGGAAGAACTATATATTGTTTGTGTTGATATAAATCCGCATGCCATCGGGAATATTTTTGCGGATAAGTCTTTTGTCGTTCCGCGGTGGGATTCGCCAGCTTATATTCCCGCCATTAAAAAGATTATAATGAATGAGGGCATCAGTTATGTGATACCTAATGACGGGCCTGCAGGGTTGCTTAAATTTTGTGAATTGGCAAATCAGTCAGAAAATCTAAAAGTCGCAGTTACCAGAAATAAAAAGCATTTGATGATAGTGTTAAAAAAGGCGTCTTTTTTTGATTTTCTGGGTTCATGCGGATTGGAAAAATATATACCGGATTATGCCTTGGTTTCTGAAGCCGGCGCGTTGCTTCGCGCGGTTAAAAGATTCGGTTATCCGGGTAAGAAAGTCGTAATTAAGCCCGCGAATCAAGAGGGTTCAAGAGGATTTAAGATTATTCGTGATGGCAAAAGGAATATTTTTACCGAAAGAGGTGAAAATAATATTCTATCTCTGGGAGAACTTAAATTTTATCTAAAGGGAATGAAAATAATCCCTAAGACATTAGTGACGGAATATCTTTCGGGAGACGAGTATAGTGTTGATGTGTTAGTTAATCCTCAAGGCGGTAAGATTGAATATATAATATCCCGGGTGCGCGAAGAAACAAGCGAGGGAATCTCAATACGCGGAATTATTCGGAAAAACAGCGAAATAGAAAATATCGTGAAAGAAGTCTTGAAAAAATTGGATTTGACTTATGCATTGAATTTCCAGATAAAGTATAATGACGAAGGGGTGCCGAAAATAATTGATATCAATCCCAGGGTTGCCGGGGCAATGACTTTTTCAAACGGGGCAGGGATTAATATGCATTATCTTCTTTTACGTTTGTTGTCCGGTGAATCTATTCCGAGGATTAAAGTTAAATATGACACGCAAGTGTTCCGTTATTATGAAGAAAAATATTTGCCTGAATAGCGATTACCATTGCCATACGGCTTATTCGGATGGCAAGGACTCGGTTGAAGATATGATCTGCGCCGCTATTGATATCGGGCTTAAAACCATTGCGATTACAGAGCATGTTAATATGGATACTTTGTGGTTAGAGGAATATCTAAGTGAAATAAAGGAATTAAGGAATAAGTTTAAGGGAAAGTTAAATATTTTATCCGGGTTTGAATCAAAGGTTGTTAATTTAAAAGGTGTACTTGATGTTAAGCAGGAATGGTTTGATTTGGTAGATGTTACTTTAGGCTCAATACATTCAATACCGTCAGAAAACGGTTTTTTCTCGGTAGATTCTCCGGGAGATAAAGAGGAAATACGCAGGTGTTGGAAAGAATCGTTTAAAGGGCTATTCAGAAATCCGCATGTAAACATAATCGCGCATCCGTTTGCAGAACTTAAAGATTTTGGAATTATGGTTGATAGCGGAATGAAGGAAAGTCTTTTACGCCATGCGCGGGAAAACAGTAAAATTATTGAATTTAATTTAAAGCATTTTACTCTGGATAATGGCCTGTTTATGAAAATTCTGGATTCCGGTACCCGGGTATCAATCGGCAGCGACGCGCATAGCGCGGAAGAGCTTTATCTATTGCATAAAAAAAAGTTGGAATACTTTACTTATGAAAATACTTTTTGTCCAAATAAGGTTTGAGTCTAATATCGCCATCATGGCTTTATCAGCATTCTTGAAGTCTAAAAGGTTTCAGACCGATATTTTAATATTTGATGGGGAAAAAGACTATATTTCGGTAATAAAAAATGAGATCAAGCCCGATGTAATAGGCTTTTCTTCGACTACAGTAGATATTAAAAGGTTGCTGGCTATAAACAGGGCTTTAAAAAAAGAATTTAATTTTTTTTCAATTTTTGGCGGCCCGCATCCGACATTTTTCCCGGAGGTGATCGAAGGAGAGCCGTTCATAGATGCTATATGCATAGGCGAAGGAGAGTATGCGGTATGGGAGCTTCTTACGAACCTGAATGAATCTAAGCCGATAACGAATATTAGTAATTTATATATACGCAACCGTGAAGAAATCCATAAAAATTCCATCAGGCCTCTTATAGAGGACCTGGATTCGTTGCCGTTTTTGGATAAGGATATATATCATAAGTACTACGCTAATCGTTATCTCTTGGATAATGTGCCCATAAGATTTGCTTCTTCCCGGGGTTGTCCATATAAATGCACATATTGCTTTAATCATAAGTTCTTTGAATTATACGGGATAAAAGGGAATATAATTCGTAAAAGATCGGTTGATAGCTTGATCCGCGAGATAAAAGAGGTAAAAACTAAGTTTAATATACCTGTAGTTTCTTTTGTGGATGATACTTTCTGTATCCCTATGGAATGGATTAGAGACTTTTCATCGAAATATAAAAAAGAGATTAATTTGCCTTACACGATAAATACCCGGCCGAATACGCTAAATAAAGAAATCGCGCAATTATTGTCGTTTTCGGGTTGTTATTATGTTTCTTTCTCCATAGAAACTGGTGATGAACAATTGAGAAATAGGCTTCTTAAGCGTAATTTAAAAGAGCAGGATATCCTGCAGGCGGCGCAAGTATTGCATAAGTATGGTATTAATTTTACCACTGGCAATATGCTTGGCATACCGGGTGAAACTTTTAATACTCTAAGGAAAACAGTTACGTTAAACCGTAAATGCCGTCCGCATTATGCCTGGGCTTCGCTTTTTCAACCTTTTCCTCGCCTGCAACTAACTTCATATGCCATTAAAGAAGGCTGTTTTGATGGCGATTTTGAAAATATAGGTGAAGATCAGTTTACGGATTCTCCGCTTAATCTTAAAAGAAAAAAGGAGATTGTCAGGTTTCATAAATTCTTTGCCTTAGCGGTAAAATACCCTTTTTTAAATCTTTTGATCATGGTCCTGATTAAACTGCCGTTTGATGGATTTTACAACTGGCTTTTTAAGAAATATAAAGTCCGGTTTAATAAGCCTGTTATTGAAGCATCAAAACCTGAACTTAATAGACAGGTAAATGAATCATTTTTGCGGGTTCTACGTTGCTATATGGAAGATTTTCTCGATGAAAAAAAATTTCAAGGTCAAAGGTAAAAGAATCGGTTTTAAGGCTCCTGTGTTTATTATTGCGGAGGTCGGCTGTAATTTTGAAGGCGATCTATCCCGCGCAAAAGAAATGATCCGCCAGGCCGCAAGAGCAGGGTGTGATGCGGTAAAGCTCCAGACTTTTACCGCGGATAAATTGACGACTAAAACCGCAAAAAAGTTTTGGGATATAGAAGGTTGCCCCGGAAATACTCAATACGAAGAGTTTAAGGAAATGCCAAATTTGTCCTTAGATCAATATATGGAACTTAAGAAAATTGCCGAAAAAGAAAAGATTATCTTTTTTTCAACCCCGGAGGATGAGGATTCTGCTGATCTTTTGGAAAAGTCTGGGGTTGCGCTGTATAAAATAAGCTCAATGAATATTACGCATTTTCCTTTGTTAAAATATATTTCGGAAAAGGGGAAACCGGTTATTCTCTCTACGGGAGCTTCGACTTTACCAGAAATACGAGAGGCGGTAGGCGTAATAAGGGCAAGAGGAAACAAGAAAATCGTTTTGTTGCACTGTATATCCAATTATCCTACTTGTGATAAAAACGCTAATTTGAGGATGATTGCCGGCCTTAAGGAAGCGTTCCCGGATATCCCGATAGGATATTCCGACCATACGATTCCTGATGCTGGCGAAGGAATTTTGGCGGCTGCTGTTGCATTGGGGGCTAAAATAATTGAAAAACATTTTACTTTTGATAATAGTCGTCCAGGTTATGACCATGTCATATCTGCCGACTATGAAGGGATGAAAAATATTGTTAAACAAATACGCAGAGTGGAAAATGCTCTCGGAGAAAAATACAAGAGACCAATTCCTTCGGAAAGCAAGGCGCGCCTTCACGCGCGCAGGAGTATTGTTTCAGTTTCAAGAATTTTTAAAGGAAAAATTGTCCGGAAGGAAGATTTAGGAATTAAGAGGCCGGGGACTGGAATAGAACCTAAATACCTGGATAAAATTATCGGCAAAAAGGCTATGGTTAATATACCCATTGATGCGGTTTTACGATGGGGGATGTTTAAATAATGAAATTGAATAAAACAAAAATTGCTTACGCTGCCTTCGGGATTACGGCATTATTATTTTTTCTTGCGCAGCTTTATAAAGATATTGTCGGCAGGTATCTTGAGATGGACCTCTGGACGCTTTTGCCGACCATATTATTTCAGGCCGAAAATGTATCATTATTTCAGAAGCTGGGATTCTTTTTTAGTAACGAACTTTTTATTGCCAGTAACCCTATTTTAAAGATATTTTTATATGTTATCGCGCTTAGTCTCGGAGTGGGCGCGGCAAATTTCATATTTTCACTATTATTGTTGCATATATTAAATGCAGGCCTGGTATTTGTATTGGGCAGGCGGCTGGATTTAAGTTTTAAGGCGAGTTTTTTTTCCTCGTTAACCTATCTGTATTTTTATCCACATTTTGAGATATATTTCTGGCCGGGAAATATCCAGCATATTTTTGTCGTAACATGTGTTTTGGCTGTATTAAATCTTTATTTGACAGCTGAGAAGACCAAGAAGAGGCCTTATTTATTTACGGCAATAACCCTTAATTTAGCCGCAACGTTATTGTGTCGGATTACCGTGGTAATCATTCCGGTTATAATTATTTGCGATATTTTATTGAATACCGGAGCATCTGAAAGAGTTAGGAAATTTGACCGCTGGTTTTTATTATTTTTTGCCTATCTTCTGAATCCACTTTACACCCTGATATTTTTCGGGGATGACCGCCTAAAAATCCCGATTTTGTTCTCAAGGAATATTTCGGGCGGTTGGTTGGTATATTCAGTTTTCTTTTTGGCTGGTTTGATTATGTTGTTATTTTTCCGTTACTTGATAGGAAGCAGGAAGGAATTCAATAATTTTAATTTGCGTAAAAGCCCGCCTCTGTTAATCCTCGGATTTATTATCATATTTTCAAATTTTCTCATTCCGCTTGTAGGTTTGTTCAGCGGATATTTTCGTCCGATTGAAAGCGCATTGTCTATAGATTCATCGCACATTTATTCTGTTACGGCATATAAGATAATTTATTCGCTTGATTATTTAGACTTTTTGTTGATTTTAGCGTCGCTTGCTGTTTTTATCAGCAAGATTGACAATAAAAAGAATATTTATAAGTTATTTTCCGCATGGTACTTTGCCTGTTTATTGTTCCCTTGGATCCGGAATACTCTTGTGTCGTCAAGGTATATTGGATACATCGCTCCTGTTTTTTGTTTGTTGCTGGTGCCGGTAATTGTTTATGCGGTTGAATATATTTGCGGAAAAATAAGATTCAATAAAGATATTGGCCTGATTTTATTTTTTATACCGGTTTTACTGATGAATGTAATGGCGATTAAATTAGAAGTTTTCCGGAACAAAATGATTACCGGAAGCTTTATTTACGATTTTATCCGGACAGGCAACTTGATTAAGCAGGATATGGCGGGCTTTAAAGATAAACCAGGGGTAGCGCCTGTTTATGTATCTGGATTGAAGCCGGCGGTAATGCCGGAAATCTGTATGCATAGCACGTCCGGAGACTTATGTTCTTGTAAGGCGGATTGCCCGCAAACATTCTATAATTTCCGTTTTGTTTTCGCCCAACTGACGGGTAATTATCCGAGCGATAGGTTATTTATTAATGGTCCGGCCGGTAATGAAAAAAACAATTTTGCATATAAGGTTGAAGGATATGCCGTTAAAAATAAGGATGGCAGAGATATAGATCCGTTTGTTAATATCCTGGGAGATGCTATGTCGGCTTATAGCAGTAGCGATTACCAAAAAGCATCGGCATTATTCGAGGCAGCTATTGATAGGAAGCCGTTTTTGCTTAATTATTTGCTTGAAGCTTTAAAATTGGAGGATCTGCGTTGGATAACAGGTAATGTCCATGGGCTTTCTGCTTGGATGGATTCTATGTTTGCGCAGTTTTTTTGGAGCGCGCATTTAGAGCAGGGGATAAAATGGGACTCCGAAAAGATAAAATATATAAAACAGATAATAGACCGGGAAATCTCCGATTACATAATAGTGCTTTTTTATAGGTCGTATTTAAGCTATGAATCAGGGAATGTCCCTGAGAGCGAATTTTGGTTTAAGAAAATCGCTATTCTGGAAACCAATCCGGGGAAAATATCCGAAGTGATAAATACGACATTGTCCATAAGGCCTGATAGCAATGTATTGTTGTTTTTAGAAAAGATGTGCCTCCCGAAAAACTTTACGAAATTTGTAATCCCTGAAAGCGGCTCAAGAGAGATGTATAAATTCTTAGTACGGTTTTTTATTAAAGATTTATAACTCAAGGAGAGAAAAGATGAATAATAAAAATTTTAATATACTGGTTACCGGAGGAGCAGGCTATATCGGCTCCGTGTTGGTCTCGGAACTTTTGAAACTGGGGCATAAGGTTACTGTCCTGGATAATTTTATGTATCATCAGAATTCGTTAATTACGTCTGCTATTTCTGAAAATTTCGAAGTGGTTAATGCCGATGCCCGGAATGAGAGGGTTTTAAAATCTTCGCTTAAAAATGCCGATTACATTTTTCCTTTGGCGGCATTGGTTGGCGCGCCTTTATGCAATAAAGATGAGCCAGGGACAATAACTATAAACCGGGGCGCGATAGCTTCTTTGGCGAAGCTTGCTTCAAAAGAGCAAAGGATAGTTATACCTACAACGAACAGCGGTTATGGTATTGGGCAAAAGGGAGTTTATTGCACCGAAAAGACACCTTTAAATCCGATCTCTCTTTATGGCAGGACTAAAGTGGAAGCGGAAAAGATTGTTTTGGATAGAGGCAATTCCGCGAGCCTCAGATTGGCTACGGTTTTCGGGATGTCTCCCAGGATGCGGATAGACCTGCTGGTTAATGATTTTACTTACCGGGCAGTCAAAGACCGCTACCTTGTTGTTTTTGAGGGCTATTTCAAAAGAAATTATGTCCATATTAAAGATGTTGTCAGGGCCTTTATTCATGTGATGGATAATTTTGATGCTATGAAGAATGAGGTCTATAACGTGGGATTATCTGACGCCAATATTTCAAAACTGGAATTATGCGCGAAAATCAAAGAGCAGATTCCGGATTTTGTATATTTAGAGGCGCCTATAGGCAATGACCCTGATAAGCGGGATTATATTGTTTCAAGCGAAAAAATTGAAAAGACCGGTTTTAAGCCGGTTAATTCCCTTGAATCAGGAATAAAAGAGTTGATAAAGGGGTATAAAATGATTTCTAATAACATATACGGTAATGCATAGGGAATTATTTTTAAAAAACAAAGCTCATTGGGTAAGGCAGGAAACTTTTAAAATACATAAGATCGCCCAAGAAACAAGGATTGCTTCATCGCTCTCTGCGGTTGAGATATTTACGGTTTTATATTATGGTAAACTTATCAAGTTTAATCCTAAAAATATTTCTTGGGATAAGAGGGATAGGTTTATTATCAGTAAAGGCCATGGTGCTGTTTCGTTGTACCCTATATTGGCGGATTTGGAGTTTTTCTCAAAGAATAAGTTAGATGGGGTTTGTAAGCAGGGTTCATTTCTAGGCGGCATACCTGATCCGATGATTCCGGGGTTTGAAACTGTTAATGGTTCGCTGGGGCATGGATTAGGGGTTGCCTGCGGCATGGCATTGGCTTTAAAGCGCAAGAAGAGAAGAGAAAAAGTTTTTGTTTTGCTTGGTGACGGCGAATTGTACGAGGGTTCGGTGTGGGAGGCTTTTATGTTTGCTGCACAGCACCGCCTTCATAATCTAATAGCAATAATTGATAATAACAAAATTTGCATGTTGGATTACTGCAAGAATGTTATGGATATAGAGCCGCTTGCTGAGAAATTTAAGGCATTTGGCTGGTTGACCCAAAGAGTTGACGGCCACGATGTAAAGAAATTATATAATTCGCTGAGCAGGTTAAAAACGAGCACGGCAAGGCAACCAAAAGTCTTGATTGCCGATACCGTAAAAGGAAAAGGCGCCAGGCAGCTTGAAAATGACCCATTGTGCCATATACGGAACCTTAGCAGCCGTGAGATTGATGAAATAATTTTAGGTATGGAGTAATGGCTATGCCCAGGGTTTTATTCATTGATTTATTCAGGAATTTTTATGATCAGCACGGCATCTATTCTTTATCCGCGGCTATGAAAGCGCATAATATAGAAGTAGATTTTATTACGGAGAAGAGCTTGAAAAAGGCGTTGCGCAGGATAGCCGGAATTAAGCCGGATCTATTATTATATTCGTCATTTTCCGCAGCATTGCCGCTTTTCGCCGAATTTGATGCGGCGGTTAAGAAGTCAATTAAAGTGAGGTCGTTAATCGGAGGCCCGGGGCCGACATTTGACAGGGAGTTTATTAAGAAAACATCTATTGATGCTGCTTGTATTGGAGAAGGAGAAATTGCCCTGGTAAATTTTATAAATTCCGGATTACAGGGAGAGAAAAACATCTTTTTTAAGGATGATTCTGTGCCGTCTGAGTTTTATCAATTCGCGGATTTAGATAAGCTTCCGTTCCCGGACAGGGACGTAGTTTATAAAGTTGATGCGCTTTTGCGGGATATGCCTTCAAAGCAATTTTTATCCGGGAGAGGATGCCCGTATGACTGCGCTTATTGTTTTAATCATACTTTTAAAGAGCTTTTTAAGGGATGCGGCCAAACGGTACGCAAAAAAAATATCGGCTACCTGTTGGAAGAAATCCGTACCGTTAAAAATAAATATCCTTTGAAGAATGTCGTTTTTAATGACGATACATTTATTATTGATAAGAAATGGTTTTTAGATTTTTCTCGTAGGTTTCCGAAGGAGTTTAACCTTAGTTATACCTGTAATATACGGGCTAATTTAGTTGATGAGGAAATTGCTAAGGGTTTAAGCGAGAGTAATTGTATCGGCGTGAACTGGAGCATTGAATCCGGAAATGAATTCTTAAGGAATGCCGTGCTTAAGCGAAGTATGAGTTCAGAACAGGCATTGGAAGCTGCGCGCCTGTTGACGAAGTATAAAATACCTTATCGGATCGGAAATATTATTGGCTTGCCGGGTGAAAAGCCGGATCAGATGCTGGAAACCCTGGAATTAAATATAAAGGCCAAGCCGTCATTAGGCTTGGCGAATATTTTTGTTCCTTTTCCAGGGTTGGCGTTGACAAAATATGCTATTGAGCATGGCTATTATAACCCCGAAAAGAATGCGCGGTTGCCTAAAGATTTCTTTAGCGAGTCAGTTATGGATATAACTCCGGAGGAAAATAAACAAGTCCAGAAGATCATGTGCTTGTTTCCGATATTCGTAAATATGCCTTTTTTGTTTTATAAGCGAATTATCCGTAAAATTATGTTTTCATGCCCTCAGTTTTTATTGAGGTTTTTATATGAGATATTCTATGCAGATAGGATGATGAAGCTTTACGCAGTGAGGGTTTCTTTGGTGCAGAAATACCGTATAGCGCTCAGGTATGTGGCAAACTTATGAGTAAAACGATGAATATGATTAGAGATGTTTTCATAGAAGAATTGCATAAACGTATGCATGCGGATGAACGCATTTTTTTCTTGTCCGCTGATTTTGGATCTCCTAAGCTGGATAAGTTGCGCCAAGAATTTAAAGATAGGTTTATCAATGTGGGGATTGCCGAGCAGAATTTGATTAATATATCAACTGGTTTAGCCCTGGAGGGCTTTATTGTTTATGCCTATGCCATCGCGCCGTTTTTAGCTATGCGCGCTTACGAGCAGATAAGGGTGAATCTTTCCCTGCAATCCCAGTTAAAAAAACTCAACGTTAATTTAATAGGAGTTGGCGCCGGGTTAAGCTATGACGTATCCGGACCGACTCATCATGCCCTCGAGGATATTATTTTAATGAGGGCATTACCGAATTTTACGCTATTTTCTCCCAGTGACTCGGTTGTAGCTAAAGAGTTCGTAGGCTATTCTATTAAAAACAACGGGCCTAAATATTTGCGTTTTGATGGAAAACCGTTGCCCGTTATTTATAATACTGGAGAAAGCATAAGTTTCAAAGACGGTTTCAGTGAAGTAAAGAAGGGTAAAAAGGTGTGTTTGGTATCTACTGGATACATGACGCATAAGGCTGTGAATGTAGCGGAATCCTTGGCAAAAAAAGGCGTAGATATCGGCGTAATTGACGTTTTTTTAATAAAACCGTTGAATGAAAGAAGGCTGCTTAAATTCTTAAGCCAATACCGCCACGTTATTACGATTGAGGAAGCTTTTATTAATAAGGGCGGTCTGGATAGCCTGTTATCGGAAATAATTGAAAGCAAGTCCCTGAAGATAAAATTAACGCGGATGGGTTTTAAGGATGCCTATCTTTTTAATATTGGTAATCGTGAATATTTGCATAGTTTGGCCGGCTTAAGCCAGGAATGTATTATAAAAAATATCATGCAGATATTGAAGGCAGACAGGTGAAGACAAAAACCGATATAGTTTTAATAAATCCCGGTGACCGCAGGCAGGTTTACCAAGATTTAGGAAAGGATTTCTCTGCTATTGAGCCTCCTTTTTGGCTGGCGGTAATAGCGGCATATTTAAGGAGCGAAGGCTTCAGCGTTAAAGTTATAGATTCAAATGCTTTGAATATTTCTCCTGAAGAAACCGCGGCAATAATTATGGAAGCAAATCCGGTGTTATCAGTTGTGATAGTTTATGGTTCGCAGCCATCCGCGTCTACGCAGAATATGGCTATAGCCGGAAAAATCTGCCGGGCGGTTAAAGAAAATACTCCTTATAAGGTCGCTATCGGAGGCTTGCATCCTTCCAGCCTGCCTAAGAAGACATTAGAGGGAGAGGGAGTGGATTTTGTTATTGAAGGCGAAGGGCCTTATACGCTAAAGGGTTTATTAGAGGTATTAAAGAATGGCAAAGATGATTATTCCCGCGTATCCGGGCTCTGGTATTTTAAGGATGGGGCGGTAAAAAATAACCCACGTGCGCCACTTATCAAAAATCTGGATTCCCTTGCGCCAGTCGCGGCATGGGATTTACTTCCAATGGAAAAATATCGCGCGCACAATTGGCATTGTTTTGAGGATATTGAAAACCGTATGCCGTACGCCGCAATTTATACCAGCCTTGGGTGTCCGTATTCCTGCGTTTTTTGTTGTATTAATGCGCCTTTTGGCAAACCGGGCATAAGGTATAGGAGTCCTGAGCTGGTGGTAAAAGAGATAGAGCTTTTGGTAACACGGCATAAAGTAAAAAACCTAAAAATTGCCGATGAATTGTTTATTTTAGATGAACGGCATTATATGAATATTGTTGAAGGCTTGCTAAAGAAGGACTTTGGCTTGAATATCTGGGCATACGCCCGGGTTGATACGGTAAACTTAAAAAATCTGGATAAAATGAAAAAGTCCGGTATTAATTGGCTGGCCTTGGGTATTGAGTCGGCAAATCCAGTAGTCCGGGATGGCGCGGTTAAAAGAATGAAGACCAGGGATATCAAGTCGACGGTGCGAGATATCCAGGATTTCGGGATAAGGGTTATCGGTAATTTTATTTTCGGCCTTCCTGATGATACGCGGGAAAGTATGCAGGAGACTCTGGATATGGCCCTTGAAATAAAATGTGAATTCGCCAATTTTTATTGCGCCATGGCTTATCCGGGTTCTAAGCTTTACGATATTGCCGTTAAGGAAGGATGGAAACTCCCGGGAGAGTGGCATGCTTTTTCACAGCATTCATATGATGCGCTGCCTTTACCGACAAAACACATGAACGCTAAAGAAGTCTTGGCATTTAGAGATAATGCTTTTCATAGGTATTTTGAGAATGAGAAATATCTGAATATGCTGGAACAAAAATTCGGCAGTAAAGTTAAAAGGCATATCCAGGAGATGACTAAAGTTAAGCTTAAAAGAAGGCTGTTAGAAGACAATGCTTAAGGAGGTTTTCCGATGATTATAAGCAAAACGCCGTTTAGGATTTCATTCTTTGGAGGAGGGACGGATTACCCTGTTTGGTATAAGGAAAATACCGGAGCAGTATTGTCTGCTACCATTGATAAGTATTGTTATATCAGTGTCCGCTATTTGCCGCCGTTTTTTGAACATAAACATCGGATCGTTTATTCCAGGATAGAGAATGTAAAGCGAATTAACGAGATACAACATCCTGTAGTGAAAGCTTTACTGAAATTATTTAAGTTTGAACGGGGGGTAGAGATACATCATGACGGAGATCTGCCTGCCCGCTCCGGATTAGGCTCAAGCTCCGCATTTACCGTCGGTATGCTTAATTCCTTATATGCCTTGCAAGGAAAAATTATATCTAAAAATGAATTGGCAAAGCAGGCCATTCATGTTGAGAGGGATATTCTTAGGGAAAACGTGGGTTCGCAGGATCAGATTGCGGTTGCTTGTGGCGGACTTAACAAGATAACTTTCCGCAGTGACCATAATTTCAAAATAGACCCCATAACGTTAAACAGAGAAAGAATTAACCTGTTGGAAAGCCACCTAATGTTAATTTTTACGGGGTTATCGCGTTTTGCTTCCAAGATTGCCGCCGAACAGATCAAAAATACCGCGTGTAAATCCAAAGAGTTATCCGTAATGCAGGAGATGGTTAACCACGCTGTTGATATTTTAAACAGCCGGCGCGATATCGCTGAATTCGGAAAGCTGCTGAATGATACCTGGAAACTCAAGAAAAGCCTTTCGAAAAAGATATCGAATTCCGGCATTGATAGCTTATGTGAGAAAGCCTTAAAGTCAGGGGCTATTGGAGGAAAGATTTTAGGCGCAGGAGGAGGAGGTTTTATGCTTTTATTTGTTCCACCGCAAAAGCGCAAAAAGGTAAGAGAGGCATTAAAAGGCCTTTTAGAAGTAAAGTTTTCTTTTGAAAATAACGGAAGCCAGATAATTTATTATAACCCACAACAGGTATAAAAATAAATGCGGTATTCTCCTAAAAGTATAGATGTTTTCTTGCTTGGCGGCGGTTTTGGACGCAGACTGAAGAAAATTTCCGGCGGCCTGCCAAAGCCGATGGTTAAAGTAGGTAGCAAGCCGTTTCTTGATATAATTATAAGTTATCTGGCCGGTTTCGGTTTCCGGAATTTTATTATCGGAACCGGATATAAGGCGGATATTGTTGAGAGTTATTACCGTAATAGAAAGATTCCGGGTTTATCCGTATTATTTTCCCGGGAAAAAAGGCCCCTAGATACCGGAGGGGCAGTGAAAAATGCGGTTGGCTTGATACGCAGTAACCCGTTTTTGGTTTTAAACGGGGATTCGTTTTGTAAATTTAATCCGTTGGATTTTTTAAGATTTCACAGGCAAAAAAAGGCATTAATCTCTATTTTATTAAAAAAAATAACTGATGCCGGTGAATATGGCGCAATCAGGATAGATAGAAATTCGCGCCTACTGGAGTTTACCGAAAAAAATAAGTTCGCTGGGAGTTCTTTTGTAAATGCAGGAGTATATCTAATGGATAAAGAAGCTATTAAGCTGTTTCCACTGAAGAGAAAATTTTCCCTTGAGCGGGAATTTTTTCCGCGCATGACAAGTAAGCGCGTATATGGTTATAAGAAATCAGGTTTTTTTGTTGATATCGGCACACCCGAAAGGTTGAAGTCCGCAAGGAGGATTTTGCGATGAAGATACCGTTCGGCACTGTTTTAATAACAAAAGAATCGCGGGCATTAGTTAACAGGGCATTAGATTCCGGCAGGGTTTCTATCGGCAGATATGTCCGCGAGTTCGAAAAGTTATTTGCACATTTAACCGGAGTAAAAGAAGCAGTTGCGCTAAGCAGCGGAACGGATGCTGATGCTTTGGCATTGGCAGTCTTGTATGATTTTGGGGCTAAGCGCGGGGATGAGATTATTGTGCCGGCTCTGTCGTTTGTGGCTACGGGAAACGCGGTTTTGCAGGCAGGTTTTAAGCCCTTATTCGTGGATGTGGAACGAGAGACACTAAATATTAATGTCAGGCAAATCGAAAAAGCAATTACCAGAAAAACCCGGGCGATAATGCCTGTTCATCTTATGGGCAAGCCCGCGAAAATGGACATAATAAACCGAATAGCCGCTAAGCATAAGTTATTTGTCATTGAAGATGCCGCGGAGGCGCACGGTGGTATTTACAAAGGTAAGAATATTGGCGCATGGGGCGATATGGCGGCATATAGCCTTTATCTTGCCCATGTAATTACGACGGTTGAGGGAGGCATAGTCGCAACTAATAGAAAAGATTGCGCTGAAATTTTAAGATCCTTACGCAGCCATGGCCGGGCCTGTAAATGTGATGTCTGTATATTGAATACGAAATCCGCGTATTGCGCCAAGAGGTTTAAATATGGCAGGGATATCCGTTTTGTTTTTGAAAGGATAGGCTATTCTTCCAAGATGAATGAATTGGAAGCAGCTATCGGTATCGGAAGCCTGCGCTGTTATAAAAAAATTATTGAGAAGCGCCGGCACAATTTGCTTAATATGATTAAGCGCTTTAAAAAATTCGAAGATTATTTTACTACTATCCAAGAAGAAAAAAATGAGAAAATCGGGCCGCATGCCTTTCCGATGCTGTTGCGGGAGGGCGTACCATTTACCCGGGATGAATTCGCTAATTATTTGGAAATAAACGGAATTGATACTAGGGATTTATTTTCATCCATGCCTACTCAATGCCCGGGGTTCTCATTTTTGGGTTATAAGGAGGGTGATTTCCCTAATGCCGAATATATCGGTAATAACGGTTTGCACATCGGAGTGCATCAGGGATTAACCGACAAGCATATCGATTATTTTATAAAGACAGTGGAAAAATTCCTGAAGAAATATCAAAGGTGAAGAATGAATATAAATTCTTTGATTTATGTGGCAGGCCATACCGGGCTTATCGGTTCGGCAATCTTGCGCCGGCTGAAATCGCTTGGGTTTAAAAAGATAATTACCTCAGGCCGCAACGAATTAGATCTTACGAATAGGAATAAGACAGAATCTTTTTTTAGGAAAGTAAAGCCGGAATATGTGTTTCTGGCTGCGGCAAGAGTCGGGAGCATTTATGCGAATAGTAAATATCCGGCTGAGTTTATTTATGATAATCTTGCTATACAGACTAATGTAATTGATTTGGCGCATAAATACGGCGTAAGGAAGCTTCTTTTCCTGGGTAGTTCGTGCGTATACCCGAAAGAGTGCAAACAGCCCATGAAAGAAAAATTTCTTTTAACAGGCGCTATTGAATCGACAAATGAGCCTTTTGCTGTAGCAAAGCTTGCCGGGATAAAAATGTGCCAGGCATATAACAAACAATACGGGACAAATTTTATATCGGTTATTCCGGCTAATGTTTACGGCATAAACGATCATTGTGGAAAAGATGCCCATGTTGGTATTTCACTATTTGAGAAATTCTATACGGCAAAGACGAGGGGGCTTGATAGAGCTGTTGTGTGGGGGAGCGGCAATCCCAAACGGGAATTTCTTTACGTGGATGACCTGGCAGATGCCTGCATTTTCCTTATGCGAGAATATAATTCAGGAGCTGTTATAAATGCCGGCACCGGAAAAGAAGCTTCAATAAAAGAATTAGCCGGGTTAATCAAGGAAATAACCGGTTTCAAGGGGAGGATTATTTACGATACTACCAAGCCAGACGGTAATTTAAGGAGGCTGTTGGATTCATCAAGAATAAAAGCCCTGGGCTGGAAACCTAAGGTTAATTTAATAGATGGGCTTAACATGACTTACCGTTGGCTAAAGGATAAAAAACGATAATGAGAACTACGCTGATAGTTCCCACTTTAAATGAGATTGACGGCATGAAGCAGATTATGCCGCAGATAAAAAAAGAATGGTATGATCAGCTGATTATACTTGACGGCGGCTCAAAAGACGGCACGATTGAGTATGCCCGCAAGCAAGGCTATTTTGTTTATGTGCAGAAGAAAATCGGCTTTCGTAACGGTTACAATGAAATCCTTCCTTTTATTGAAGGCGATGTCGTTATTACATTCAGCCCTGACGGTAACTCTGTGGCGGAATTAATCCCGGAATCAGTGAATAAGATGAAGGAAGGCTATGATATGGTTATTGTTTCCCGCTATTTGAGGGGAGCTAAAAGTTATGATGATGATCCGGTTACTGCCTTTGGCAACTGGTTATTTACCCGGACGATAAATTTCTTATACCGCGGCCGGTATACTGACGCTATGGTTATCTACCGCGCCTACAAAACAAAATTGATTTATGATTTGGAGCTTTATAAGGAAGATGGTTATACGGCGGCGGAAAAATTATTTAACACCCATATAAGCTGGGAGCCGCTTCTTTCGGTAAGGGCGCTTAAACGAAATTTAAAAATTACGGAAATACCCGGAGATGAACCACCTCGCATAGGCGGAGAGAGAAAACTGCGGATATTCAAATGGGGTGGGGCGTATTATTTTCAGTTTTTCCGGGAATTATTCTGCTGGCAATGAAAAAGATACTGTTTTCAATCTTTATTTTTCTTATCTGCTTTTCTGTTCTTGAGTGTGTGGTGCGGGCAATCTGGTTTATGAAATACAAAACCTGGGACATAGATTGCAAAAAAACAAAGATTTTTATTAATGACCCTTACACGGGGTATCGTCTCAAGCCCGGTTATGACGCTCGGAAGGAATTTAATGAACTTTGTGAAACCGACCTTCCCGTTATCCGGGGGACGATAATTTGCTATAAGGATCGGAATTGGCGAATGAGCCATAAAAATGATAAGACGTTTACCGTAAACAGCTTAGGTTTTAGAGGGCAGGAGATTGAACCCGATGATAATTCTAAGTTTATTATACTTGCGCTCGGCGGTTCAACCACGATGGGTAACGGCGTATCTGATGATGAGACCTGGCCGGCATGCCTTGAAAAACATTTGCACGATAAAGGGCTTATTAATGTTAAGGTCATAAATGGCGGCGTCGGAGGATTCAGTTCGCGCAACGAATTGCGCCTATTTATGCATTACGGGCTTAAATTAAACCCAAAAATAGTCCTAGTCCATGACGGATGGAATGAAATATCGTTAGTCTGGACATTGAAAGATAAGTGGAATAAGAAATACATCGGTGATTTAGCCTATATCGCCGGGACAAATAAGTTTGTGTACAATACGCCTTTGTTAAGCATAAGGTTGGCGTATGCGGCGGCATCAAGAATTACTAACAAAATTGCATCGTCGGGATTTAAAAATAATGCCTATTCATATACTGCAAGCCTGCCGTTAATAAAAAAAGATTTTTGGGTGAAAGATTGGCATGAAAATATTTCTGCATTAAAGAAGATGGCAGAGGACAGTGGTGCGGAAGTATATCTGCTGAATTATCCCGGACTCTGTCGAAAGGGATCAAATATCGAGGAGAAAAATCTGGTTATCCGGAATACTCGCGTTGGGAATACAGTGAATTATGAATTTTGGGTTGAGGTGAAAGATGAAATTAATAAGGCGATAAAAAAAAATAATGATTTTCGTGTTTTGGATACCGTAAATGAATTTACAGGTATCAAAAATGTGGATTATGCCAAATTTTTTCTTGATGAAATGCATATGAATGCACAAGGTGATGATTTATTTGCCGAGATTATTGCGGAAAAGCTTTCCGCAGACCAAGTTTTTCTGGAAAACTATGATAAGTTTTTGAAACAAAAATAGTTTAACGCGAAATTTACATAATGAAAAATCAAATAAATACTCAGGATAAATTACCAAAGCGTTACGATATTACCGTATCACTTGTGGATAAAGAACTGACTAATATATACGGAATGCGCTACGCAGAATACCGCAGGCTTTACGCCTTAGCCGGTGAGTTTAAATATGAGCCTGATTTTCCCCTCTATTTAATGCTTGAACAAACATTTTCCTGTAACTTGAAATGTCCTTCATGCATTCATGCATACCCCGCGCATAAAAGAAAATTTAACATGGATATCAGGATAATGCCGTTGAGCATATTTGAACGGATAATTCTGGAAGGCGAAGAGAACAAATGTCCTTCAATAATATTTAACGTAAATGACGAGCCGCTTTTGGTTAAAGACCTGGCATCCAGAGTAAAATTTGCTAAGGATCACGGGTTTATGGACCTTTTCATAACCACTAACGGCAACTTGCTTAATCCCGTGATAATGAAATCGCTGGTAAAGTCTGGGATTACCAGGATTTTATTTTCGATTGATGCGGCTACGCCGCAGACATACGGAAAAGTCCGGCCGGGAGGGAATTTATCAAAAGTGATAAGTAACCTCAAGGCGCTTACGGAATATAAAAAAAATAATAAATCTGTTTTGCCGGCCATACGGGTAAGTTTTGTTGCAAATAGGTTAAATATGCATGAATTTAGATTGTTTATCCAAAAATTTTCAGGCTTAGCGGATTATCTGGAAGTACAGGAATTTTCAACTTATTATGACGCCAATGATGCCCTTATTCCGGAAGATGCAACACATACGGATAATTTCTATTGCACTGAACCATGGAGAAAGTTGATTATCCGAGCAAATGGGGATGTTTTGCCGTGTTGTACATTTTATGGATATGAAATTATTCTTGGCAATATTCTAAAGTCTTCTTTAACGGAGCTTTTTAATGGCAGGCTTTGCCGGCAGCTCCGAGCGGATTTTAAAGAAGGCAAGTATAAATTAAAACCGTGTATTTCATGCTCGCGCAGTTTTTATAAAAGCCGATCAGTGTAAGGAGGGGTAAGTGTATATACTAGGAATACACGACAATCACGATGCTTCAGCGGCGCTGATGAAAGACGGTGAAATTATTGCGGCCGCCCAGGAAGAAAGGTTTACTGGATTAAAGGGAGATTACGGCTATCCAAAGAAAGCGGTTGAATTTTGCCTTGGGTTTGCCGGTATAGCCTCAAAAGACCTTGATTGCGTAGCGCTTTCAGGAAAATTTGTTAATCCAGCGCTTACGTATATAAAGCGAAATGTCAATTTTTCGGTATCCGATTGGGTAGAGGAGCAGGAAAAATTTTGGAAGCCGTTAAAATTCGAAAATAAAGAAATAAAATACTATGATATTTTTAAGGACAGGAATTTTAAATTTGACCGCTATTATGATTATTCCGGCATTCTCTCAGGATATATGATAAGCCGGGATATGCATGAATTCTTAAGCCGGAGGATAAGATATATCAGTAAAACTTTGAATATTCCTAAAGACAAGGTTTTACTTACTAATCATGAAGCAAATCATAAGTCTTATGCGCTTTTTTCTTCCCGGTTTAGAAGGGAGCCGATATTGATTCTCACCTGTGAAGGTATGGGGGATGATTATAATGCAACGGTTTCTGTTTATAAAGACGGCAATATAAAAACACTTTGCGAGATGAAGGAAAATGCGCTGGGTAACATTTATCAATACGTGACGCTTATTTTAGGGATGAAGCCTGACCAACATGAATATAAGGTGATGGGGTTAGCGCCCTATTCTAATGAATATGAGGCGTCTAAAGCCTATAAAATCTTCAAGAAAATCCTTAAAGTTGATGGATTAGAAGTAAAGTTTGACCAAAAACCGAAAGATCTTTATTTTACCCTACGGGATGGATTAAAAGACTGCCGGTTTGACGGGATTGCTGGAGGCTTGCAACTGTTTCTTGAAGAAACTCTATGCTATTGGACGGCCAATTGCATAAACCATACAGGTATTAAAAAAGTAGTTATCGGCGGTGGGGTGGCGCAAAACATCAAAGCAGTTAAGTCAATAAGTGAGCTTGACGGTGTCAGCGATATATTTGTGCCTCCGGCAGCAGGAGATACCTCCAATAGTATAGGAGCTTGCTATAACGCAGTTTATCAGTTCAGCATAAAAGATTATAGCGCGCAAGCCGCGATAAAGCCCCTAAATAATATTTATCTCGGACCTTCTTTTAAAAGGAATGAAATTGAGGATCAGATAAAAAATTATGGATTAGCGAATAAGTTTAACATTAAGAAAGGGATAACCAATACGACGCTTGCGCAGATATTAAAAGAAGGGAAAATAATCGCCCTTATGCGCGGAAGAATGGAGTTTGGGCTAAGATCATTAGGGAACCGGAGTATATTGGCTGATCCTTCTAATCCTTTGACAGTCGATAAGATTAACCGCAAAATTAAATTCCGTGATTTCTGGATGCCTTTTACGCCTTCTATGTTGGATTACCGGGCGAACGATTACATTAAAAACCCGAAGAATTTATACAGTCCGTTTATGACTATGGCATTTGACTCAAGAGAAGAGAACCGGGGCGTATTTCCTGCGGCGATGCATCCGGCAGATAAAACGGTCCGGCCTCAGATAACCGAAAGGGATAAGAACCCTGAGTACTATGCATTGATTGAAGAATTTCAAAAGCTGACCGGGAACGGTGTTATATTGAATACTTCCCTGAATCTTCACGGAAAACCGGTGGCGCTGGGACCAAAAGATGCTATTGACATTTTTTTAAACTCTAAGCTTGATGCCTTGATTATGGAAGATTACCTTATTGATAGAGAATAAAACAAAATCTTTATGAGATTATTATTATTGGACAGGCCGAAAAATATGGATTTGTTTCAGGGCCGCGAAGTAGAATTTTTTGGGCCCTGGGCGCAGCCGATTGACTCCCCGGAAGATCTAAAGAAGCCAAATTTTGAGCCTTACGATATTCCCGATTCGATATATCAGGCCAGTTTATCAATTTTTGACACTACTCAGGACATTTTTAAAAGGCTGGCAGAATTAATGCAGGATTTGACCGGAGTAAAAACAGGGCAAAGGTTTTGGAGGTTGTATTTAAGCCATTATGTTTTAACTTTGGCAATAATAGTCGAAGATATCAAGAGGCGGCATTATTCTTTGCCTGAAAAAGATTATACAATTGGGATGTCCAGTAAAACTAATAATATCCGCTTGCCTTATTCCTGGGATGATGCAGAGGAACAGCTTTTTTATGGTCAGGACTTTAGGCATAGAGCCATTACAGCTTATATAAATAATTTTTACAAAAAAAACGAGTTGGTTGAATATCAAGAATGTAAGCGAAAGCGGCTAAGCAGCAGGTTTTCCGATTTTTATTCTAGGCTTATTTGCGGAGAACTAAATATTTTACTTAAGAAAGCCGTCTCTTTACTATCGTTAGGTAAAGATCAGAATGTAGATAATCTTAGCCAAGATACTTCAATTGCAGTTTGGGAAGTTTATCATGCAGAAAAATTTAATTTTAAACAATTAAAAGCGTATGTTTTTTCAGAAAAATTACTCCCTAGCATTAAATCATTCCCAAGATTTAAAGTTGATATAGCTAAAAGAGAGATTATTAGGAAAATATTGCCTGCGCCGTATGGAGAATTAGTTAGCCTAAGCTTGCCCCTATTGGCATTGGAAGGCCTGAATTACCAATTTAGCATATTAAAAAGAGATATTGCCCCGCTGTTTAAAAATATTAAAAAAATATACACTCACGGGCACGTTTTTGAAGATAACGATCCTAAGAGGGCTTTAATATCTATTTTAGCTGAAGAAAATAAAGAAATTATCTCAATACAGCATGGGGGCGGGGGAGGAAGTTATGGTGTTTGCTCGCAACTCTTTCTAGAGAGAACAATAGCAGATGAATACATCGCTTGGGGTAAGGGTTATTCATTTTCTTCAGGATTAAGCAATACTAATCGATCTAAAGCCATACCCAGTTATTATCTGTCAATAATTAAGAAAAATTCACAATCTAAGCGAAGAAATAAAATAAAATTTAAAAATTTAATAGTTGTTTTTGAGGAAAGCCGTTATGTAAAATATTACTATCCTTCTCTATTTTCTGATATTGCCTATGATTATTTTAAGCGGCAAAAGCTACTCCTAGATTATTTTTCTGGGCTAACTGGGACTGTGATAAAAGTTTATCCTTGGGATTATGGCTGGGGCCAGGCCGAATGGATTAAAAAAAAGTATCCCAAAACAAAAATATTTGTTAGCGGTAAATTCGTAAACTATGCTGTTGGCGCGGAATTAATAATTGTTGATTATAACTCAACGCCATTTATTGAAGCACTAGCTATGAATCGTCCGTTTTTGTCTACCTGGAACCGCAAATGGTTTAAAGGAAATACGCTATTTGAACGTTGTGTTGATAGCCTGATAGGTGCAGGAATATTTTTTGAAAATCCTTCGGATTTGATAGAAGCGTATAAACAGATTTCAAGCATGGGGATAGAAGAATGGTGGCAGGATAAGCATCGCCAGGATATAGTCAAGGCAATGGCAAATGATTTTGCTTTAACTGCGACCGAACCGGAAAAATATTGGCTTCAGGAATTCAATAGCCATTAAAAAATGAATATACTATTGATAAATGTTCCTTCTCGTAAAGGAAAAGGTTCCTTAGAGATGCCCGCCGGTTTATTGTATGCCGGTTCAGCTATAAAAAGAAGTGGTTACAGAGTTAAGATTATAGACCTTTATTTGTATGACTTCTCGGATTTGGATCAGGGAAACGAAAAATTGGATTTTGTTGACAAGGTTATAAGTGAATTTGATCCGGCGGTTGTCGGTTTTGGCGGTATCGCTACTTCTTATGGCAGGGTTAAGAGGCTTTCTGAGTATATAAAAAGAGCTAATCCGGAGATTACCCAGATTGCCGGCGGGGCTCTTTCTTCGGTTTATGACCTGCTTCTTAAAAATACACGCGTGGATGTGATTTTTTATAAGGAAGCAGAGGTTAACCTGGTAAATTTCCTGGACAGTTTAAAAAACAATAAATCTTTTAACAATATTGAAGGGATATCTTATAGAGAAGGCGAAAATATAAAGGTTAACTCTTCTCTTGAGCAGGTAAAAGATCTTGATGACATACCTTTTCCTGATTACTCGCTATTGGACACGAAAAGGTATCTTCACTCAATGAATGATTGGATTAAGGACTCCGGGATAGTTTTGCAGAATAACCCCGATTACGACAGAATAGTTTCAAAAGTTAAGAATAAAATGTATATGCCGATATATAGTTCGCGCGGATGTATTAACAAATGCAGTTTTTGTTACCGGCATTTAGATGGCCATAGGCAGCATAGCGTAAAATATGTAATTAATCATATAAAATACCTGAAAGAGATTTTTGGTTTAGATGGGTTTCAGTTTTGTGACGAATTATTTAATGCCAGGATAGATTGGATTATGGATTTTTGTGATGCGCTTGATCAGGAACGGCTGAATATATTTTATATGATTGGCGGAGCCAGGGTTGCCCGGGTGAATGAATTTATGCTTAAGCGTTTAAAGGAAGCCGGCTGTGTAGAAATTGCATATGGCCATGAATCAGGTTCAGATGTTATCCTGAAAGAATATAAAAAGGGGGCTACTACTCAGCAGAATATCAATATTACGAATTTAAGCGTAAGCGCAGGGATGAATTCTCCCGTTCAGTTAGTTATTGGTTCGCCGGGAGAAAATAACTTAACAATTAGGGAGAGCATCAATTTTTTAAAAAGCGTTAATGCTTATACTTATTCTTTAAATTATCTGATCCCTCTACCACAGGCGCCGATATGGAAATTTGTGGAAGAAAAAAATCTCGTGGATAATACCGAGAAATATCTTGATTTGGTCGCGGATTCCGGAGGAGTTCCATTAGTTAATCTAACCAAGGAGCCCGATAAAATGTGGAAGAGCTGGGGCCCGTTAATTAGAAAAGAAATGCGGCTATACTATTATAAAAAAACAAAGCCGATTTTATATTTGGTTTATAAAATATTTATAAAAATAAGATACTTACTTGCCCAAATTGCTCCTGTATGGGTCAAGAGGCTTGTACCCGGTTTCCTAAAATCAAAATTTTGATTAACTCCAAAATGTCTAAGTTAAAACTTATCAGCAATAATATTAAGTATAATTTCTTAAGCCAGGTTTTTACTTTGGCGGTATATTTCGTACTTTTACCGTTTATTATTGCGCATACCGGAAAGGAAATTTACGGAATTTATATATTGGTTACTACTTTTACCGGCTATCTTGGGCTCCTTGATTTCGGCGTATCCAGCGCGATTATTAAATTCGTCGCGGAATTTAAAGGAAAAAAAGAGGACAAAAAAGTAAATGAATTTATTAGCGCGACCTTTACATTCTATTTTTTAATCGGCCTTGTTTCCATGGTTTTATTATTGGTAATGCCATTTTGTTTTAGCCTGTTTTTTAAAACCACCGTTACGGATAAAAACATTATCCGCCAGTTTTTCTGGATTGCGGCAATTGCGTCAGTAGTGATTTGGCCGGCAAGGACATTTGAAGGGGTTTTACAGGGATTGCAAAAATACAGCTGGCTTGCTGTCAGCAATTTTATTGCCGCGTTGTTTACGGGGATTTCGGCATACATAATTTTTACCCGCGGCTTTAGTATTGTGTTTTATTTGGGTGTTTCATATATTTTTATTCTTCTAAAATATATCATCGCTTATGCCGCCAGCAAGAAGGAGCTTGCCACCAACAGGATTATTTTCCCTTTTTTTGATAAAGCAGTTTTCGGGAAGATTTTTAATTTCAGTTTATACCTCTTCTTGTGCTCTCTGACAAATATAGTAATTTTTAATTTGGATAATTTTGTTGTTGGCGCGATTGTCGGCATTTCCGCGGTAACTTTATTTAACGTGGCAGCAAACCTGCAGAATGTATTTCGGATGGTAAATAGCCTTGTCGGGGGGCCGCTATTCCCGGTATCCGCAGAACTTGAAGGGCAGATGGATCAAATAAGGCAAAAAAAATTATTATTAAAAGGCACTCAATATACTACCTTTGTTTTTATACCGATGGTGATAATTACTATTATATTTTCGCGACATCTAATAAATTCCTGGATGGGGCCGGGATTTCAAGAAAGTGTAATTGTTGCTCAAGTATTGCTTATTTTTTGGTTATTTAACGGAATCTTAAGCGTAGGCGGAGGAATTTTGAATGCTAAGGGTTACGTAAAACCCCTTTTTAATATCGGGCTTATAAACGCAGCCTTTAATTTAATATTAAGCATTTTACTTGCCAAAAGAATCGGGATTCTTGGTGTTGCTTTAGGCACTACCATACCGATGGTTTTATTTAATTTTCCGATGGTCTTGGCAAAGATAATTGAAGTGATGAAAATAAAATTAAGCGAATATATTGATTCCTGTTTTACGCAGAATATTTTAATTTATGCGGTTGCCTCAGGACTGTCATTTATATTGGTGCGATTTATCCCACCCGGAAATATTATCGCTGTCATACTCGAAATGGCGGCAGCTTATATAGGCTCTATTTTTGCCGGATATTTGGCGTTTTCGAGAAAGCAAAAGCAGGAATTAATGCTAATGCTTAAATTTTGATGATGAGTAATATATTAGCCGGGGAATTAAGCAGGCGGTTCAAGTTGGATGAATCAGGAATATACGCCTCCGATTCTGAAGGGTACTGGTCTAATCTATCTAAAGAAGAGAACGTTTTGCTCCTTAGGTTATTAAAAACTCTTTCTGCCAAAGAAGCATTATTAAGGCTTAAGCCTGATCTTGTGGATATAGTTTATTCTCCGATGCGTGATGCCGGATTAGAGTTATTAGAATTAAATGGCGACGAAACTTGCATTGATTACGGTTGCATGTGGGGCGCTTTAACTGTGGCATTGGCAAGACGGACCGCGTTTGTTTTAGGGATAGACCAGACTAAAAGTTCGTTGAATTTATTGAAGTCCAGGGTTAAGGATGAAAATCTAAATAACATCGAATTATTATGTGCTGACTTAAGAAAACTTCCTGTTTTGGATTTTAAGGTAGATATCGCGATAGCTAACGGTGTTCTGGAGTGGATCCCCGAAAGAGGGCTAATTGAGCTTAAGAATTACTTCGGTAAATACAATAAAAAAGAAATCCAGAATAATCCTGGAATCGAGCAATTGGAGTTTTTGCAAAATGCATATAAAAATATCAAGCCCGCAGGTAAACTTTATTTGGGGATAGAAAACAGGTATGATTTTAAGATGTTTTTAGGGGTAGGTGATCCGCACGTAAATATTCCATGCGTTTCGTTTTTTCCGCGCAGACTATCAAGCGCTATATCGGTTTTATTATTGGGAAGACCATACGTGAATTGGCTCTATTCTTTTAAAGGAACCGAAGTGCTTTTAAAGAAAGCCGGATTTTCAAAAGTTGATTTATATATGTGTTTTCCCGATTACCGTTTTCCGGAAAGGATAATCCCGTATAATAAGGGGTTGGATGATTTTACTCCGACCATAAATTTAAAGAATTCGGCTGGCAAGATTACACCGAAGAGATTCTTAGGCAGGGTAGCGGAAACGCTTATTTTTAAGATAATAAAGGCAAAGTTTCTTTCGCCTTCAATAATCGCAATAGCCCATAAATGATTGAATTAATCCGGAATTGTTCTCATGGTAATCAAATTGCTACTTATTTGGCAGAAGATAATGAGCCCGGAAAATTAATTTTAAAAGTAACTACTGCTTTTTCTGGTATACAAGCATTGAAGCGAGAATATAAGGGGTGGGATTGGTATCAATCTTTGAGGTATCCCGAGGCAGAGCATCCTTTTTGTAAGATTATACGGGACAAAGCGAGCTACATTAAGCTTCAGATAAAGTATATTGAAGGCATAATCCCCGATCATAGAAAGGGTTTAATAAATAACGCATGGGTATCTGATAAAGTGATTGAACATTATTGCAGGATTTGGCCGTATTTTAAGGATAGAAGAGTTCCGTTGCATGGTGATTTGTCAATCGGCAATATCATATACAATCCCGCTTTTGGCGTTAATATCATTGACTGGGAATATTTCAATTTTGATGGTGCGTTTTGGGGTTTTGATGCCTTGCATTTTTTATTTGAGCTCCTTTGGCTTAGTATGAGAAATAGAAAATTACCCACTAAAGATGAAGTTGATATAATTACGCGAAATATCAGGTTGTTAAATACTTCCGGGTGGTTAGATGCGAAAATTATCAAGCATCCGCTGTTATTTGTTCGGAATTTTATGCGTGAAAATACTAAAATTTGGACTGAGCAGATAAAGTTGTCCCCTGATAAATTTCCTATCCTTAATTTTACTGATTTTCAAATTTCTGCCATAGATAATATTATTGAAGCTAAGTTTAAGTGATGCTATGAGAAAGATTTATCAGAATGGATGGCACGGTATACCCTTTAAGAGTTTCAGCCGGATTTCATCCGTCTTACTGGCTGATTCTGATTTTTACAAGCATTTTTACCGCGCGCTTTTTAAAAAATACAATAATCCTTCGGATCTTGAACCGGAATGGTTGGAACTAAAGACGCAAGTCGCTGAATTTATCAAAGAACATATCGGCAAAAATAAGAATAGCGATATTTTGTCCGTAGGATGTGGATTAGGAATTGTTGAGAAAGCTCTTTTAGGTGAAGGGTATCAGAATTTAGAGGTTACTGAAGTTTCAGAAGATCCGTTATCTTGGCTAAGGCAGAGTATCGCCCCAGATAAGGTGCATATAGGAAATTTCCCGGATTGCCTTTCGGATAACCGCACTTATGATTTTATTTATTTGTGCAGTGTTGAATATTTTCTTGATCAGGAGGGTTTTATCTCTTTATTGAAAAATGTCAAAACACGATTAAGGGCGGGTGGAAAATGTATTATAATCAGTTGGTCTTTTGAATCGTTTAATTTAATGCCACGTATAAACGTTATGTTAAAAGATAGCGCAAAGTTGATCCTAGAAAAAATAGGCATCAAACATCGCGGACAGTTTTGGGGATATTTACGCAGCCGCATTGAATTCTTTGAAGCGATGCGCGCTGCGGGTTTTATCGAAGTTAATGACGGTTTGTTGGAGAAAAAAACTCGTTGGGATACTTATTGGATAGAGGGTAAAGTTTAATTTAGCGGAGGTAATCGTGTTATTGACATCAAGGCCATCAGTAGGCAAAGAGGAGCTTAGTCAGATAGGAAAAGTATTGGATTCCGGATGGTTGGGCATGGGCTCTTTGGTATTTGAGTTTGAAAATAAGTTAAAGGAGTTTTTAGGGGCAAAGCATGTTATAGCCGTAAATACCGGTACATCCGCCCTGCATATTTCCCTGGATGCGCTTGACCTGAAGCCGACAGATGAGGTAATTGTCCCGTCCCTAACTTATGTTTCTTCTATACAAGCCATAGTTGCCAGCAGGGCAAAGCCGGTATTCTGCGAAGTTTGTCCCGATACACTTAATATTGACATAAATGATATGAAGCGTAAAATTACCGGGCGTACCCGTGCGGTTATGCCGATGCATTATTCTGGGCTGCCTTGTCTTATGGATGAAATACTAAAAATAACAAAAAGTAAAAACATTAAGGTAGTAGAAGATGCGGCCCATGCCTTTGGTTCTTATTATAAAGGCAAAAAGATAGGTAGCTTTGGGGATATAACGTGTTTTAGCTTTGATCCGATCAAGAATATTACTTGTGGTGAAGGCGGTGCAGTGGTAACGGCAGACGATAAGCTGGCTGAAAAAATCATTATGAAGAGAATACTGGGGATAGATAAGGATACCTGGCATAGATATAAGAACAAGCGCAGCTGGTCTTACGATGTTAAAGTTGCGGGATTCCGCTACCATATGAGTAATATAAACGCGGCTATAGGTATTGAACAGTTAAACAAATTCAAAAAATTCATACAAAGAAAGAAAGAGATTGTTAAGAAATATGATCAAGCATTCAGAGATATTTCGCAAATAAGTTTATTAACCAGAGATTATAAGAATACGGCGCCGTTTAATTACATTATTAAAGTAAAAGACTCAAGGGATGCGCTCATAGATTTTTTAAAAACCAAAGGCATAGAAGCAGGCATTCATTATATACCTAATCACTTGCATTCATTTTTTGCGCCTTATAGAATTAAGCTTCCAGTAACCGAGAAGCTTTACGGTGAAATTGTTACATTGCCTTTATATTATGATCTTTCTTCAAAAGATGTAAATTCCGTAATTAAAGCGGTCAGGGAATTTTTAAAGGGCAAAAAATAAACCAATTTCTATGGAAAAGGAAAATAAGCCAGTAGTGAGCGTGATCATTCCATCGTATAATGCTGCTGAATTTATAATCGAAACAATAGCAGGTGTTTTGTCACAGACTATAAAGGACATAGAAGTAATCGTTATTGATGATGCTTCTATAGATAATACGATAAGCATTGTGCAAATGTTCTGCCGTTCAGATGATAGAATCAGATATTTTATTCAAGAGGGTAGAAGGGGAGTTTCTGTCGCAAGGAACCGCGGCATAAAAGAGGCAAAAGGAAGCTATATTGCGTTTATTGACCATGATGATTTGTGGCTACCGCAGAAACTGGAAAAACAGCTTGAAGTATTTAAAAGCGACAAAGATATAGGTTTAGTCTTTAGCCGAGAAGCTATAATAAGCGAAAACGGCAAAATTAAGGGATTATTCGGCGGATTCAGCAGGCCGCTTCGGGGATATATTTTTCGTGAGTTGTTTGTAAAGCATTTTATACCATTATCTGCCGTTGTAGTAAGACGTAAAGTTTTTGATTCGATTGATGAGTGGTTTCCGGAATCAATGGAGATGGCAGAGGAAGTTGATTTATTCCTAAGAATTGCTCATAGCTGGAAAATAGATTATTGCGATGAAGTATTGGCCAAATGGAGAGATCATCCACGGAGCGATTCGAAATTGCGGCTTGGTTTGTTGATAAGGGATTATAATGCAATATTAGAAAGATTGAATAAAAAAATACCTAGATTCCAGGCTGAATATGAAAAAGAAATCCGCGATAAACATGAGTGGATAGAAAAGAGTGAGATTAGGATTTTGATTTCACAGGGCAACCGGAAAGAAGCCTTGGATAAGGCTGGAAGTTTTTTTAGGAAATTCGGGTTTAAGCCTGTTTATATATTTGAGTTGCTTATTATTTTAACTATAGGATTCCCGGCTTTTGATAAAGTTCGGGCAACGTGCACAAATTTTTACCACAAGTTGTGCAATAAAACATAAAATGAAAAATCCTGGTTATCTTAAGGAAAGATTTGTTTTTGTGAATTTGTCCGTAAAATCAGGATATGTTTCCGGGATTAACCATGGGATTGCCTACCTGGTTCCTATACTCAGAAAATACGATTACGAGCCTTATATTTTAAACATACGCAGTGAAATATCTGTTAAGGAATTTATGCGGCAGATAAATGTTTTAGATCCTTCCATAGTCGGTTTTTCCTGCCTTTCTAACCAGTTGATATATTTGAAAAAATATTCGGAATCATTGCAAAATAAGAAAACTATTTTGCAGATAGCCGGAGGGGTCTGCCCTACTCTTGAGCCAGAAACCGTATTATCCTTTACTTCTGTTAAGGGTGTTTGTGTGGGTGAAGGAGAGAAGCCGTTGGATAATCTTTTTTCAAGAATAAGGCAAAAACAAAATCTTTTTGACACGGAAGGGTTTTATTGGAAAAACGAAAAAGAAATAACAAAGAACGTCGTTCCGTCTTTTGTTGCTGATTTATCCACTTTAGATTTTCCGGATTATTCAGTTTTTGATAATTTTTTAGTTTGTAATAATTCGTATCTTTTAGTGATGTTAAGCCGCGGTTGCCCATACAGCTGTAGCTATTGTTGTAACGACGCAAAACGCAGTATATATCGTTCCTCGGCTAAGTATTTTAGGGTTCCGTCTGTTGAGTACGCAATAAGCCTAATAGAAAAGTTAGTTGCTCAATATCCGAAAGCAAAATTCATCCAATTAGAAGACGATTTGTTAATCGCAAATAAGGATTGGTTTGAAAGTTTTGCCGAGCAGTATGCCAAGAAAATAAAGATACCATATAAATGCTGCGTTAGGACTGAATATATAACTCCGGATATCGCCAAGGCAATGAAGAGTAGCGGTTGCATGCAGGCAATGATAGGGCTTGAAAGCGGAAATGAATACTTAAGAAATAATCTTTTAAATAGAAAATATAGCAATGATTTGTTTATTGAAAAGACAAAGATTTTAAAAGATGAGGGGATAGAGTTGTTTGTTTTTAATATTGTGGGGTTTCCTTTTGAAACGGCTGCTCAAATGCAAGACACGCTGAATTTAAACAAGCAAATAAGCCCGGATTATGGGGTGTGTACTTTTTTTTACCCCTATAAAGGTACTGAGCTCTATAGTTTGTGTGAACGCGATGGCCTGCTAAAGAGCGAAAAAGATGCGCGTATGATAACGAATTATAACACCCGGCCGGCCATAAAGCTTACAAATGTCAAAGAAAATGAATGTATTTATTTTCAAAGAAGAATAACGAATTATTTAGTTTGGCAATTCTTGTTGTCTAAGTATAAAAAGTTCGCCATTTCCCATTCGCCTTTTAAAAAAATTGTATATTTTGTATATTTATGGTTTGATTTGTATATAAAACGCAGACTTTCCGGGATAGTGCATAATTCGCCTATTTTGTATGCATGGTATTCTAAAGTCAAGTACTATCTCTATGGTAAGAAATAGCATCAATCTGTATGCCTGCCTCTGAGAATAAAACTGCTTTATTCCACTTTTATTCCTTAGAATTTGTTTACAAAACTCTCTTTTGCTGATAAAATTTTATTATAACTTTACGTCGTGTTTTATTATTTAGTTAATCCTGAAAAACCCTTTTCACAGTTTTTCGGGATTGGTTTAAAAAAATCGTTATACTCTTAGCTCGTTAGTTTTACTGTTTCTTTTATTTCCTTTGTTTTCTTCTTCATCTTTACTCTCGTTCTTTGAAAATTGTTAATCTTTACCCATAGCCAACGGATGTTTTTAAGTTCATAGCCATAAGGCCGAGCCGGACCCACATTTCTTCGCCCTGGGGCATCGTGTAGCGGATACGATCTAGGCCATATTTGCGTTTGCTCAAGCTTATCTTGGCTTCAATAGAACATCTTAACCGCCGTAGCCGTTCTCTGAAAGGCTTACCTTTGAGATAGCTGGATTTGCCCTTATTCTCAATCGCGATTTTTTTAATCTTTAAATTTTCAGCAAGCCGATAGTTATCTTTTGACCAGAAGCCTCTGTCCGCGGCTAATTGTGTTGGCGTATTCCCAAAGCGTTCTTGATAACCTTTAAGGCTGATATCTAAGAGCTGGCTGTCGGAGGTATTGTTAAAGGAAAGATATTCCAAGAATAAAAAGTTATTTTTTAGATTAAGCAGTATCTTAGGACCGAACTCCACTTCTACCGGGTATTTACCTCTGACCATCGGCCGAAGATGCGGCTGGTGAACAGAGACGATACGTTCTTTGACCGGGAGCCTTTTATAGATATTTTTCTGTTGCTCAACTATATTTGAGGCGGTAGCAAGGAATCTTTTAGCTTCTTTTAAGAATTGTTCTTTTACTTCTTCCTTTATTCCATTTAAGGAAGTGTCAGTCTTTTGAGATATTTTTTCTAGAGCATTTTTTAATTGCGCGGTATTCCTTTTGGAGAATTGCAGAATTTTCTTTTGCGTTCTTCTGCGGGATTGAATAGTATGGTGCCGGATCTTTTGATAAGTGATGAAGGTTTTTCTGGCGGTTCTTTTATAAGTGCGGAAGGTATCCGCGCCGAACTGTTTGGCTTTTTCCAGATACTTCACGGCTTTAGCGCGGACCTTTTCCAGTAAAGAGATATCCGTGGGATAGCTGATATTGGAAGGCACAACCGTAGTATCGCAGACCAGCTTGCGTCCTTTGAGCAGTTTTGTTCTTTTTAAAGAATTTAAAACTTCTTCTTCGATAAGCTTTATTCCGGATAAACCGATCTTTTTTCTGAATTTGACTAAGGTGGTCGAATGAATGAATTTAATCGCTTCGCCAAATGATACATCGCAAAGGTATTGCGCGTAAAGGTCGCGCTTGATAAGATCCACCAAATCGTCGTCGGAAAGACGATATAAATGTTTTAAAATTAACAGTCCGACTTTAGCCCGGGATGGCTTTGCCGGACGGCCGTTATCCGGGCAGTAAAATTGAGCTAATTTATCCGAGAGAGCCGGCCAGTCTATCGCCTTAGAGATTTTAACGAGCTCGTGATTATCGTCTAATTTAGGCACGACGAACCAATCATGGGTAAAGCTGTATTGATGATTTTTTGACTCTTGAGTATACATGTTTTCGCCTCCTTGTTTTTAGGTAACTGCACGCTTCTCGACGGTATTATACCATATTCCGTGCAGTTCAAGGAGAAAATTACAGCTATTTTTTAATCTCTCTGACGAGAAAAGGAGAGGGTTTTTCAGGATTAACTA
>Ga0209212_1000426_pt1 | contig 83182 bp, 34 predicted proteins | sample RifGroC2_FD_183996 | JGI IMG/M metagenome (GOLD analysis project Ga0209212, IMG submission 183996) | Groundwater microbial communities from Rifle, Colorado, USA - Groundwater C2 (SPAdes) (version 2) | ecosystem: Environmental > Aquatic > Deep subsurface > Groundwater | place: Rifle, Colorado...
GCAGACTATAAGCGAGGCACACTTAGGCGTGCGCCCAGGCCAGCTCGTTGGAGTTGGCTTTTGTTTTTTTGACCCTGTTTTACATGGCCTGGTCAACCATGACCTGCTGATCCTGCAGAACAAGTTAACGTCGAACCTATTCACCCCCCTTTGTCGCACCCTTCGCTTACGCTCAGGGCGGCTGCCGCCCGGCCTTCGTCGGCCGGGTGCTCTACAAGGGGAACCTAAGGTTCCCCGTTTCATCGTCGCTTCGCCGTCGCCCTGCGGCTCCGGCTTCGCTGAACCCCTCCTAAGAGGAGAACTGCAACGATAACAAAAGGGTTCTCAAAGAACAAGTGCTACAACTATATTTTAGCAGTTTTTCATTGGGGAGGACAGGGTCCTTTGGTCACACGCGCGGAGCACGCTTATGAGCGCGCGGAGGGTGCGGCCAAGCCCTGACAACTAGCGCCGGTCGGGGTGGTAGTGGGTGTAGACTTTGCGGATGTGGTGGAACTTCTCGTAAAGGGTTTTCTCGGCCAGGGTGGCTATCTTGTCGCCGCGGCTCACCGGCAGGTCGCCGTCCACGCAGAACTTGATGTTAACGGTGAAGTGGGGCCCGAAGCGGTGCGCGTGCACCTCCTCCACGGCCTTTACCCCCTCCACACCGGCCAGCGCCGCGCGGATCTCCTCGTCGAGCTCCTTGCCGGGCACGGTGTCCATCAGCTCCATGGCCGATTCCTTCAGTATGCCTATGCCGGTCTTCAGGATGAAGAGCGAGACCACCGCGCCCGCGAGCGGGTCCACCCAGCCGTAGCCCAGCAGCGCCAGCGTGATGCCGACCGCCGCCGAGGCCGAAGCCATGATATCGTTGACGTGGTCCTTGGCCAGGGCCGTCACCACCGGGTTGCGCGTCATGGCGCCGATGCCGCGCGTCTTGATGGCCAGGCCTATCTTGAGCGCTATGGTGAACAGGGCGGTCCACAGGGCGTAGATGGAAACGCCGGACTTCTCCGCCCCTTCCTTGTAAAGGTGGAAGCCGCGGTCCACCGACTCCCAGAAAATGGCCACGCCCGTGGTGATGATGAAGGCGCCGACCACCAGGGCCGCTATGGTCTCCAGCTGGCTGTGGCCGTAGGGATGTTCGTCATCCGGCGGCAGGCGCGACAGCTTGACAAATATCTTCACCGCCACGTAATAGATGAAATCCGAAGTGGAATTGATGCCGTCGGCGAGCAGCGCGGCGCTGTGGCCCACTATGCCGACTATGGTCTTGAGCAGGGCCAGGAAGATATTGGAATACAGGCCTATATCCACCGCGAAGTCGCAGGCGTCATTGCGTGTTTTCTGGCTTTCCTGATCCATATCTTAAGAAGGCATATTATACCAAGCCTGCCCGGTCAGCGCGGTAAACTGCGCGCGCGCTTCACCAGGTCTTCAGCCGGCACAGAGAAGAACCGGGAGGCCCCGCTCCCGAAAGCAGAGAACAGCTCGCAGGCTTTCCCTGCCGCGAGACAGGCCGCCACTCCTGTGGCCAGCCGCGCAGACTATCAGCGCGATCTGCCTGTACGAAACCCCCGCCGAACCGGTTCTTTTCCACGGCATAATCCACCCCCCCGGAGAATTATATATCTTTCCCGGCCGGCCGCAGCGCGGCGGCGGCCGCGGCTATCTCGGGCAGCGGGTCCACCACCGCGGAGATGCGTATGCCGTCGCCCGCCCGGGAAGGCAGGAAGGACAGCCGCGCGCCGAAGGCCTTGCGCCAGCCGGCTATGGCCCCGGCCTCAACCTTGGCGCCGGGCAGGAAGAAGATCTCCAGCTCCCCCTCTTTCTGCGTGACCGAGCGCACGGCCCGCTTGGCCAGGATTTTTTTCAGCCGGATTATCTCTATCAGGTTCTTTAGGGGCTGCGGGGCCGGGCCGGAGATATCCTCAAAGCCCTTCAGCACGTCCGCAAGTTCCGTTTCCTTGGCGTTGAGCAGCTTCTTGTAGAAATTCAGGCGCTCCATGTCGTCGCCGACATAATCCTCGGGAATGAAGGCCGGCACCAGGATGTCTATCTTGGGCTCGGGCAGCTCGCGCGCGTCGGCGCGGCCCTTGATGCGGTCTATCTCGCCGTTGAGCAGCTTGATGTACATCTCGAGGCCGATAGAGCTGATGAAGCCGTGCTGGCGCACGCCGAGAAGCTCGCCCGCGCCGCGGATCTCCAGGTCGCGCATGGCGAGGCGGAAGCCCGAGCCCAGCTCGGTGAACTCCTCCAGCGCCGAAAGGCGCTTCACGGCGTCCTCGCTGATCTCCTTCTTTTCGGCGTCGTCCTCGGATATAAGCGCGGCCTTTTTGCGCAGTTTCTCGGCGCCTTTCTTCATCCAGCTCGGGAAATACAGGTAGCAGTAGGCCTTCTGCTTCTCGCGCCCGATGCGCCCGCGCAGCTGGTAGAGCTGCGCCAGGCCCATCTCGTGCGCGTTCTCCACTATCAGCGTGTTCACCGTCGGGATGTCCAGGCCGGACTCGATGATGGTGGTGGCCATCAGCACGTCGTACTTGCGGTTGAGGAAATCCCACATGTGCGTCTCTACCGCCTCGGCCTTCATCTGGCCGTGGATGACCGCCACGCGCAGCTCCGGCATCAGGCGCTGCAGGTAGGCGCGGCGGCTGTCTATGGTCTCCACACGGTTGTGCACGTAATACACCTGCCCGCCGCGGGCCAGCTCGTAGGTGATGGCCTCGGCGGCGCCCTTCTCGGCGAAGGGCCGCACGAAGGTGGAGATGGCCTGCCGCCCTACGGGTGCGCTCTCTATGACGGACATGGACTTCAGCGACGAGAGCGACTGGTAGAGCGTGCGCGGGATAGGCGTGGCGCTCATCAGCAGGCAGTGCACGCCCTTGGCCGCGGCCTTTATCTTGTCCTTGTCCTTCACGCCGAAACGGTGCTCCTCGTCGGCTATCATCACGCCCAGGCCCGCGAACGCCACGTCGGGCTGCAGCAGGCGGTGCGTGCCCACGATGATGTCTATCTTGCCGCGGGCGAGGTCCTGCAGGATCTTCTTCTGCTCGGCCTTGGGCACGAAGCGGGAAATAGCCTTGATGTTGACCGGGAAGCCGGCGAAGCGCTTGATGAAGTTGCGGGAATGCTGGTCGGCGAGGATAGTGGTGGGCACCAGCACCGCGGCCTGGCGGCCGTTGGCCACCGCGCGCATGGCCGCGCGCATGGCCACCTCGGTCTTGCCGAAGCCCACGTCGCCCGCCACCAGGCGGTTCATCGGCAGTTCTTTCTCCAGGTCGGCCAGGACCTCGGCGATGGCGCGGGCCTGGTCGGGCGTCTCGTCGAAAGGGAAAGAGGCCGCGAACTCCTCCTCCAGGTGGCCGCCGTGCGGCAGCGCGGCGGTCTTGAGCGCGGCGCGCTCGGCCTCGAGCTTGAGGATGTCCAGCGCCAGCGCCTCCACCTCGGCCTTGACCCGGGTCTTCATCTCGGTCCAGGTCTTGGTGTCCATGTGGGACAGGCGCGGGGCCTTGCCCTCGGAGCTGATGTATTTCTGCACGCGGCTGAAGTCGTGCAGCGGCACCAGTAACTTGTCGCCGCGGGCGTATTCCAGGAACAGGCAGTCGGAATCCTCTATCTGCTCGCCCGCGGCGTTGCGGAAATAGGCCTTCTTGATGCCGAGATAGCGGCCCACGCCGTAATCCTCGTGCACTATGAAGTCGCCGACCTTGAGGTCGGTCCACTTGAAAAACTTGTTCTTGGGCTTGATCGAGGCCGGGTCGAAGCGGTAGCGGCGGCGGAACAGCTCCGACGAGGTTATCGCCGCGGTCTTCGACGGGGCGTGCACGAAGCCCTCGTCGATGTAGCCGGTGGCGATGTGCACCAGCCCGCCGACCCCGGCGTCGGAGAGCGACTCGGCCACCCGCTCGGTCTCGCCGCGGTTGATGCAGAACAGCGTGGTGTTCAGGCCGGCCTTTTTCAGGCGGCGCAGTTCCCCGGCCAGCAGGGCGATGTCGGAATTGAAGTTCAGGTTGGAGGCGGCGCCGAAATCCTCCGCGCCTTCCCCCGCCAGCGGAGCCGCGAAAGAGAAAGCCTCCGCGGCCGGGAGCCCCGCGCCTTCGGGGAGCGCGCAGTCGAGAAACAGCTTCCAGCCCGCCCCGGCGAAGGACAGCAGCGGATTGCCGGGCCCGCCGAAAATATTGGGCGGCACCTGCACGTCGGTCAGGAAACCGGAGGTATGCTGCGTGTCTATCTCGAACCAGCGGATGCTCTCGAGCTTATTATCGGAGAAGAAAAGGCGCACCGGCTTGTCGAAGCCCGGGGCGAAGAAGTCCAGCACCGAGCCGCGCGCGGCGAACTCGCCCTTTTCCTCCACGAAGGAGACGCGCTCGTAGCCGGCCTTAATGAAGAGGTCTATCGCGGCGGAGCGGGCGTAGGAGTAGGACTGTTTGAACGAGAAGCGCAGGTCCGAGTACTCGGCCTCCGGCATCAGCGCTTCGGAGAGCGCCTCGGGGGAGGCCACGTGGATATAATTGCGGCCGGGCTCCGGCGAGTAGAGGGCGCGCATGGCCTTGGCGCGCTCGCTCAGGTCCCCGCTCCACAGGCAGACCTCGAAGGGCGGCAGCCCGGGCAGCAGCGAGGCGAGCGAGTTAAGGGCATGCAGCCACGAAGGCAGGGCCTCCTCTCCGGAAGCTCCTACCAGCAGGTTGCACGGCGCGCCCTCGTAAGCCTTCAGGGCGTACCACGCCCTGGCGCTCAGGTTGGGAGCTCCCTTGATCTCTCTGACGCCCATCGGCTTAATGATATAATTTTGTTGTCGGGCTACTCTATGCTGAAATGGGTGGAAATAGACCTTAAAACGCTGGCCGGGAACGCCCGCGCCATAAAAAAAGCGCTTGAGCCGGGCGTAAAGTTCATGGCCGTGGTGAAGGCCGACGGCTACGGCCACGGCGCGGAAAAAGTTGCGTGCGCGGCGCTGGCCAGCGGCGCGGACTGCCTGGGCGTGCTGACGGCCGACGAGGGCGCGGCCCTGCGCGCGGCCCTGCCGAAGGCCCGCATCCACCTGCTGGCCCCCTCCCTGCCGGAGGAGGCGCCACTGATAATCAGAGCCGGCCTGACTCCCACCGCTGATTCCCTGCCCTTTATAAAAGCCCTGGACCGCGCGGCCAAGCGGCCCGTGGCCTACCACCTCGACATCGACCAGGGCCTCGGCCGCTGGGGCGCAGCTCCCGGAGAGGCCGAGGCGCTGCTGCGAGCCGCGCTGAAATGCAAGAAAGCCCGCCCCGGCTGGCTGTCGGCGCATCTGGCCTACCGCCCGGCGCAGAACATGATAGAGGCGGAGGAAAAGCTGCAGGCCTTCGCCGCGCTGGCAGGGCGGCTGCGGGCGCTCGCGCCGGAGCTGAAGGCCCACGCGGCCAGCAGCGCTATACTCAGCGATTTCCCGCGCTGGCAGCTGGACATGGTCCGCATCGGCAACCTGCTCTACGGCATCTACCCGACGGATGTGTACAGGAAGAAGCGCCAGGGGCCGCCGCTGCCTGGCCTGGGCCGGCCGTGGCAGTTCTACGCGAGGATAATTTCTATAAGGTCCGTCAAGAAAGGGGAGTCGCTCGGCTACGCCAGCGAGTTCACGGCCCCGCAGGACATGCGGCTGGCCACCATCCCGGCAGGCTATTCGGACGGGCTCACTATGGAGCCGACCGAGAGCAAGATAAAGATCACGGCGGGCTTCCGCTACTGGGGCGTCATAAACGGCAAGAAGGCCCCTTTCGCCGGGAGGACCGGCATCGTTCACACTTTACTCGACGTCACGCATATCCCCGAAGCCAGGCCCGGCACGCCCGTGGCGCTGCACGTGCGGCGCACCTCCGCAAACGCTAAGATTCCACGCATATATCGATGACGGCACCCCGTTAAGCGACGAAAATGATCCCAGACTACATCGGAATCCCTTTAATGTTCCTCCTTCTGGTAGCGATTTCTTTATTTATCCTACTTATTGTTAATTCACTTGCTAGGCCAAAGCGCGAAGCCGACGCCGCAGCAACATTCAAAGAGTTCGTAGACCTCACCGCAAGCAGGACCTCACAAGAGTCAAAACTCTTAAATCAAATCCATGATGAGTTACGATATGGCAAATCCGAAACTGAAATCTATGCCTCACTTCAAAATCAGGGATACAATATCGGAGCTATTGCAGACGCGATGCGTGTTTACAAGACATTTATAAATTCCCACAAAAAAAGCAAATAAAGCTACGTGTCAGGCGAAGCTGGTTCCTAATTACCATAGATAAAGGCAGAAGACCCTGCCCCGGATAGCCGGGGCGCGGGCGCTCAATTAGGAATTAGGAATCAGCGTCCCCTCTAATGGACGGCGTCGCAGAATTCTTTGGGCTCGGTGCCTTTGACGAAGGCTTCGAGGATCTTTTTCTTGCAGGTGGGCAGGGCGAGCTTGCCGGTCTCCTGGTCGACGGTGACAAAGACCACGCCTTCGGGCACGGGGAAGTCGCGCACGGGCTGGTCTTTCAGGACGGCTTCCATGATCTCGGTCCACCACGGCACCACGGTGCCGCCGCCGGTCCAGTCTTTCATCGGCAGGGACATGAAGTCGTCGTAGCCCATCCAGGCGGCGGCGGTGAGGTCGGGGGTCATGCCGATGAACCACATGTCCTTGGAGTCCTGGCTGGTGCCGGTCTTGCCGGCCATGGGGCGTTTGAGCCTGGAGGCGTAGGAGCCGGTGCCGCGCTGCACCACGCCTTTCATCATGTTGACGAGCACGTAGGAGAGCTGCGGCGAGAAGGCCTCGGTCTCTTCTGGCACGGCCTCTTCGAGCACGCGGCCGGCGGCGTCTGTCACCTTCAGCACGCCGAAGGGCGCTGCGTGGATGCCGCCGTTGGCGAAGGTGGAGAAGGCGCTGGCGATCTCGATGGTGCTGACGATCGAGGTGCCGAGGCCGATGGACGGCACGGCCTCCAGGTTGCGCTTGATGCCGGCGCGGTGGCCCACGTCGGCCACCAGGGTGGGGCCCACGCGGGTGACGAGGTAGATGGACGAGAGGTTGCGCGACTGCTCCAGGCCCCTGCGCAGGGTGATGCGGCCCTGGAACTTGCCGTCGAAGTTATTGGGCACCCAGATCTTGAAATCCTTGTTGCCGACGAAGGGCAGGATGGCCTGGTCGATGGAGTATTGGTCGGTGGCGCCCTCGAGCAGCCGCCAGTCCTTGCCGTCGTAGTAGTAGGCCATCGGCGTGTCTTCCACCAGGCTCGCCGGCGTGTAGCCGTTCATCAGCGCCGACATCCAGACGAAGGGTTTGAAGGTGGAGCCGGCCTGCCGCGCTGACTGCGTGGCGCGGTTGAACTTGCTCTCGCGGTAGTTGCGGCCGCCGATCATGGCCTTGATCTGGCCGGTCCTGGTGTCGAGGATGAGGAAAGCGCCCTGCAGCGTGGCGGAGGCCTTGGCGACCTCTTCCTCGCCCTCCACCTTCTCCCTGACGGCTTCCTCGGCGGCCTGTTTCTTCCAGGCGTCCTGGTCGTACTTGGCCAGGTTCTTCTCCATGATCTCTTCCGCCGGGATCTGCATGGCCAGGTCCAGCGTGGTGTAGATCTTCATGCCGCCCTTCCACAACTGGTTGAAGCCGTACTTGGGCTCCAGCTGCTGGCGGACATACTCCACGAAGTAGGCCCCGTGCGCCGCCGCCACGGAGGATTTCTCCGCGGGAATAGGCTCCGCCTCGGCGGCTTTGGCCTCCTCGGCGGTGATAAAGCGCTCGGCCACCATCCGCTGCAGCACCAGGCGGCGGCGCTGCCTGGCGGTTTCGGGGTTGATGAAAGGCGAGTAGTTGCCGGGGGACGGGATCAGCCCGGTCAGCAGCGCGCATTCGCCCAGCGTCATCTCGGGGACGTCCTTGCCGAAGTAGAATTTGGAGGCCGACTGCACGCCGTAGACGCCGTGCCCGAAAAAGATCTGGTTGAGGTAGAGGGCGAGGATCTCCGGCTTGGAGAAGTTGCGCTCTATCTGCAGCGCCAGCACTATCTCCTTGATCTTGCGGACATAGGACTTTTCCGGCTTCAGGAAGATGCCGCGCGAAAGCTGCTGCGTGATGGTGGAGCCGCCGGCGGCGCGCCGGTGGGCGATGATGTTGCGCAGCTGGGCGCGCATGATGCCGCGCGGCGAGATGCCCCAGTGGCGGAAGAAGTTCCGGTCTTCCATCGCGATCACGGCGTTCTGCATGTCCACGGGGATCTTGGAGAGCGGCAGCATGGCGCGCTTCTCCACGGAGAACTCGGCTATCACCTGGTTGTTGATGTCGTAGACGTAGGTGGTCAGCGACGGGGTATATTCGTCCAGCTTGTCGATGGACGGGATATCGGAGAGGATCTTGCGCATCAGCAGCGACGCGGTCAGGATGCCGGCGGCGGAAAAGATGCCGATGAGGTAGACGGCCTTCAGCACCAGCTCTCGCGCCGACAGTCCGTCAAGGTAATCCAGGAACTTCTTCAGCAGGCCCATATTTTAATTATATGAAATTATCCTTCAGCCGCTCCTTTCCCGCTTTTCCGCTGACCGTGAAAAATGATACATTTCCCTTATGAAAAGACTTTTATCCCTCTGCGGGGCGGCGCTGCTGCTGGCCGCCTGCGGCAGGCAGGACGGCAAGGTGATAGCCAAGGTGGGCTCCGAGAAGATCACGGAGACCTATCTTCAGGAAAAGTTCGCCGAGATCAGCCCGGCCGCGCAGGAGTACCTCTCCTCCAAGCCCGGGCGCAAGCAGTTCCTGGACGTGCTGATCCACGAGCGGCTGATGCTGCTGGCCGCGCGCAAGAGCCGCGTGGCCTCCGGCGACGACTACAAGGGCCGGGTGCGCCAGAAAGAGGCCGAGATGAAGGACACCCTGCAGGCCTACAAGGATTTCATGCTGGCCCGCATGTGGATAGAGGACATGCGGGAGGGCGAGCTGAAGGTGACCGACCAGGAAGTGCAGGAGTATTACCAGAAATACCCCAACAAGGTCACGCTCGCCCACATCCTGCTGCCCAGCTACGAGGAAGCCGAGAAGGTGATGAAGAAGCTGAAGGGCGGGGCCGACTTCGACAAAACGGCCAGGGAGTATTCGCTGGACAAGGAAACCGTGCGCCTGCCCCCGGTGATGTACGGCGAGTTCATGCCGGAGCTGGAGGACATGGCCTTCAAGATGAAGACCGGCGAGACGCAGGGCATAGTGAAGACCCCGATGGGCTTCCACATCATCAAGAAGCTCGGCCAGGACAGGGCCGCGCAGCCCGAAGCGCTGGAGCGCGCGCGCAAGATCATGGAGAAGAAGAAATTCGACGCCTACCTGGCCAAGTTCCAGGAGAAGAACAAAGTGGAGGTTACCGATGAAAACTATAAATAAATTCCTCGCGGCCGCGCTGCTGTGCGCCGCCGCGCCCGCCGCGGCCGCCGTGGTGGAGGAGCTGGCCGCGCGCGTGAACAACGAGCCGGTCACCATCTCCGACTACAAGCGCGCCAAAGAGGCGCTGACCGAGCAGTACGCCGCCGCTATGCCCGACTTCTTCAAGCAGAAGGACGCCGAAGCCCAGATAGAGAAGGCCGCGCTCGACAAGCTGGTGGACGAGGCCCTGCTGCGGCAGAAAGCCGAGTCGCTGAAGATGAAGGTCTACGAGCGCGAGCTGGAGAACGGCGTGGGCGAGATCCGCAAGCGCTTCGCCCGCACCCCCGCCGGCGAGCAGATGCCGCCCGAGAAGGCCGAAGCCGCCTTCCGCGCCGAGCTGAAGAAGGAGGGCGTTTCGCTGGAGGAGTTCCGCGAGCGCATCCGCAAGCAGCTGATGGTGCAGAAGCTGGTGCAGGAGACCATCAAGGCCCGCGCCAAGATGCCCGGCGACGCCGAGACCAAAGCCTATTTCGACAAGATCTCCCTGGTCCTGAAGGACGGAGAGGCCGCCGCGAAGGACCTGGACGAAGAGGCGAAGCAGGACCTGCTGGCCGTGGCCGGCAAGTTCCGCGAGATCACCGCCGAGCGCCTGCGCCTGCGCCACGTCCTCATAAAGGTCGCCGAGACGGCGACGCCCGAGGAAAAAAAGGCCGCGCAAGACAAGGCCCTGGCCGTGAGCAAAGAGATAGAAGGCGGGCTGGATTTCGACGAGGCCGTGGAGAAGTACTCCGAGGACAAGGAAAGCGCCGCCCGCGCCGGCGACCTGGGCTACGTGATCAAGGGCATGCTGCCCCCCGAGGCCGAAGAGGCCGCCTTCAAGCTGCAGGTCGGCGGGAACTCGCAGCCGGTGGAGACCAAGTTCGGCTGGCATATCCTGCGCCTGGAAGAGAAGCGCGCCGCGCAGAAGCTGCGCTTCGAGCCGGTCAAGGACGACCTGGAGCAGGTGCTGGCGCAGAACTCCTTCGCCGCGGAGCTGGGCAGCTACATCAAGGACCTCCGCAAGAACGCGAAGATCCAGATCTTTATCGCCGAGAAGAAGTAAGGCCCCGCGACCAGCGAGCCACGGGGCGCCCGCGCCCCGTGGCTTTTTTATGAAACCAGAACTGCTCATCACCGCCGGAGACCCGCTGGGCATAGGCCCGGAGATCACCGTAAAGGCCCTCCAAAGCCCGGCGGTGCGCCGCGCCTGCCGCCCCGCGGTCACAGGCGACAGCGCCGCCCTGCGGCGCGCGGGCTGGACCCCGGCCCTGGCCCCGCTGCTGCCCGCCGACGCGGGACGGCTGGACTTCAAAAGACCGGGCCCCACGGCCGCCGGCGGGGCGGCCTCGCTGAACGCCGTACTGGCGGCGGTGGAACTGGTAAAGAGCGGCGCTTTCGCAGGGCTGGTGACGGCCCCGGTCTCCAAGGAGGCCTGGGCGCTGGCCGGCGCCCCGGCCCCGGCGCACACGGACCTGTTCCGCCTGCTCGAGCGCCGCGAGCCGCTGATGCTGTTCTCGCGCGGCGCCGTTAACGCCGCGCTGGTCACAGAACACGTGCCGCTGAAGCGCTTGGCCGCCGTCCTGACCAAAAATTTGGTAATACAGAAAGCCCTGCTCTTCGCCTCGGCGCTGAAGGCGCGGGGGTTCAAGCGGCCGCGGCTCGCCCTCTGCGCGCTGAACCCGCACGCCGGCGACGGCGGCGTGATAGGGCGCGAAGAGATAGAGACGCTGGCCCCTGCGCTGAAAGAACTCGGCAGGCGCGGCCTGCGCGTGAAGGGCCCGCTGCCCTCCGACGCCGCCTGGGCGGACCACCTGGCCGGCGGCAGCGACGGCCTGCTGTGCCTCTACCACGACCAGGCGCTGGTCCCGCTCAAGCTGGCGCCCGCGAAGGGCCCGGCGGTGCACTGGACCTGGGGCCTGTCTTTCCCGCGCACCTCGCCCGCGCACGGCACGGCCTTCGATATAGCGTGGAAGGGCCGCGCAGACGCCTCGGGCATGGAAGCGGCCATCCTCTTCGCCGCCGGGCTCGCCTCAAGGAAGAACATATGACGGAACTTATCGGCTATCTCGCCTCCGCGCTGGTCGCGGTCTCGCTGCTGACCAGCAACGTGCTGCGCCTGCGCGTGCTCAACCTCATCGGGGCCGTAGTCTTCGTGGCTTATGCCGGGCTTACCCGCGCGTGGCCCGTGCTGGCCGTCAACCTGTTCGTGGCGGGCATAGACCTGTGGCATATCGTGGCGCTGAAGTCCAAGAAGGAGATCTTCAAGCTCATGCCGGTGGGCGGCGCCGACCCGCTGCTGGCGAACTTCCTGGCCTACCACGCGCGCGGCATCTGGCAGTTCTTCCCGGACTTCGACCTGTCCTCGCTGAAGGACCCCCGCTGCGTGTTCATCCTGCGCAACCTGCTGCCGGTGGGGCTGTTCGTCTACACCGAGGAAAAACCGGACATCCGCGTGCACCTGGACTACGTGGCCGAAGACTACCGCGACCTCAAGAGCGCACGCTTCCTGTTCAACCGCCCGCAGAACCCGGAGACCTTCGCGGGCTTCACCGATTTCTGCGCCTCGGCCGCCTCGGAGAAACACGCCGGCTACCTGCGCCGCCTCGGCTTCGAGGAGCTGGCGGGCAAGCCGGGAACCTTCAGAAAAAAGATCTAGCGCATGAACTTAAAGAGACTGGATATATTGCTGGCGGGAGACGAGGACTTCCTGGAGGACCTGCCCGACAGGACCGAGACGACCTTCTCCTCCAAAGTGCTGGACCTCCTGCGCCGCGTGACTCGCGTGACGGATATCGTGTCGCCGCGCCTGGGCATAGTCCTGCTGGCCACGCACGCGGCCATAGCCGGCTACTCCGTGGCCGTGGTCAACAACGTGCTGTCCTCCCCGCTTAGCCGCCTGCGCTTCGCGCTGCTGCTGAGGCTCCGGCGGCCGCGCGCCGTGGGCATCAGCACGGTGGCTATGCGGAGGACCGAGACCACCGCGCAGATAGTCGCCACCGCCCGGCGCCTGTGCCCCGGGGCCGCTATCATCCTGGGCGGCCAGAACGCGGTGCAGACCCCCGCCACCCGCAAACTGGCCGACCTGACCGTAACCGGCCACGGCGAGAACGTGCTGCTGCGCCTGCTGGGCGAGTTGAAGGCCGGGCGTCCCCTGGCTTCCATGGACGGCGTGCACAAGGACGAGAACGGCTCCCCCATACTGAAAGGCGATCCCTACTACGGCGCGGAGGGCGGCACCCAGCTGCCGGACTGGGGCTTCACCACTTCCTCCAACAAGGTCATCCCCGTGGAGGGTTCGCGGGGCTGCTGGCACAGCTGCGCTTTCTGCACCACCTCCAACCAGGGCCGCCAGGTGTTCCGCAAGCCCGCCGACGTCCTGCGTGAGGCACTCAACGACGTGCGCAAGTTCGGCGCGCGGCAGCTGCACTTCGTGGATTCCAGCTTCACCTGCAGCAAGGAGTTCATCGACGAGTTCCTGCGGCTGCTCGCGGAGTCCGGCGAGAAGTTCCGCTGGAGCTGCTTCTCCCGCGTGGACGATTTCACCGCCCAGCCGGGGCTGCCGGGCAGGATGGCGCGCGCCGGCTGCATACTCAGCTACCTGGGCATAGAGTCGGTGCACGACGACATCCTGGAGCGGATGCGCAAAGGCTACGTGCGCAAGACCATCGCCGAAGGCCTGTCTAACCTGGAAGGCCTGAACGTGTACGGTAATTTCATCGTCGGCTTCCCGGGCGATACCGAGGAGAAGGTGAAGGACACCGTAGCGTTCATAGAGCGGTTCCAATTCGACAAGGTCAGCATAGCGCCGCTGTACGTGCCGCCGCAGCTCTACGCGCAGGCCCGCGCCAAACCCGAGCTGTACTGCCACCTGCGCGGCAAGTCGGAGTTCGAGTGGGAGCACGACACCATGAACCGCGCCCGCGCCGTGGAGCTGGCCGACTGGGCCAGGAAAACCCTGAACAAGCACAAAGGCCGCACCTTCGCGTATTGACGCGCGGTCCGCGGCTGACATAACGAGAACGGGAAGCCTGCGCTTCCCGTTCTCGTTTTTGCCTGTCCGGCAGTTCAGGGAACCTGGGAGAGTTTTACGGTGTGATCTTTGGGCAGCACGGCCGCCGAGTAGTAATCGTGGGCGCCTTCACCGGCGGCCATGGCCATCGGGTCCACCTTGTAGCTGACCACGAGGTTCTTGCCGCTCTTCTGCAGCTTCGCTATCCGGAAAATTCCGTTGGGCAGGTCGGACAGCGAGATAAGCACCACCACGGCGTCGCGGGAGAAATCCGGCGCCGCGAGCTGCGAGGGCCTGGGCGCAAGGGCGGAGGCGTCGCCTTCCTGGCGGCATTTGTGGGAATTGGCGAAGGCCCACCAGGTCTCGGAGGACTTGAAGACCTTGAATTCCACCGGCGCGGTGAACAGGGTCAGGCCTTCCTGGGCCGCGCCGCGCCCCAGCTCCGGCATGGTGGAGACCCGCAGCTTGGGCTCCGCGCCAGGCTCGTTGCCCAGGTTGCGTATCTTCTTGCTGAAGTCGGAATCCTTCAGCCGGATGGGCGCGGGCTTCTTCTTGCCGCCCCCCATCTCGTTGAGCATGGACATCATGTCCTTGGGAGACTCGGCCACACCGTTGAAATCCCCGCTGCGCACCACGTTTATGGCCCCGTCCGCGTTGACCGCGGCGGTGGAGAGCCCCTGGCGCGTGCCCGGGATCATGGATGCGCGCACATTGGAGCCGGCGGAGTACCTGGCCGCGGCCAGGGCCTGCTGGGCCATGGCTTCGGCGTTCTCCGGCCTCTCGTCCGCGGCTTCCTGGCCGGGCAGCGAGGGCTTCTCCCCCTCCAGCAGGCTGCCAATGTGGTTAACGCCCATCAGCAGCGTGAAAATCACTATAAGTCCGCCGAAAAGATAGATGAGAGAGCGCAATATTCTGGCATCCATAGCTCAAGTATACAAAAAGGATTTAATTTTTAGTTATTATTTCTGTAACAGGGAGGCGCTAGAATTACATAGGCGGAGAACAGGTTAATAATACTTCCTTTAATTAAGGCTGTTGCGGTATGCGGCGCGCGGTGAACAGGAAAAAGCTATGAAATATTGGGCGTACGTCAATAACGAGATCTTAGGCCCTTTCGAGAAGGAGAAACTGCTCGAACTGCCGTCTTTTTCTCCTGCGCTGCTCGTCTGCCCCCAGACCCCGGTGGGAGAAAAGACCGAAGACTGGAAGGAAGCCTCCACCTACCCCGAAATTTCCGCGCTGCTGGGCGGGGCCGTCCCTGCTCCCGCGCCGACGCCCGCTCCCGCTCCCGCCCCGGCCGAGCAGTTCACTCCCGAGCGCTTCTCCCCTACGCCGTCCGCCGCGCCCATAGCGCAGCCGGCCATACAGGCCGCGACCCTTTCCTTCAAGCCTCTTACCGCCGCCAAGCCTATAGACCCCATGCCGCCCCTGGGCCACAGCGACTCCCTGGGCGATATCACCGTCAGCCATTTCGGCAAGGGGAACGGCACGCCCGCTCACGAAGCCGCGCCCGCACCCGCGCAGCAGGCCACCTCCGGCTTCGACCCTATCAGCCTCTCCACCATAGTGCGCCGCACCGAGACCCTGTCCGGCCAGGAACTGCCCAAGGCCGCGATACCGGAAGGCCTGGCCCTGGAGCCGCAAACCTTTAAGCCTGCGGCCGCCGCGCCGGCCCCCGCCATGGAATTCACGCCCGCGCCGGAGCCCCTGCCGGTTTTTGCGGCTACCCCGCAGCCCGCGCCGGTCACCGCCCCTATAACCTTCCCCGCTCCCGAACCCGCACCTGCGCCCGCCGCCGCCCCCGCGGCCGCCCCGGCCATGGACCTCGGCGCCCTGCAGGCGCTGATACAGCGCCTGGACGCTATTTCCGCCTCGTCCGCCACCCGCAGGGACGTGGATTCGGCCGTGGACCCGCTGCGCCTCAAGCTGGACCAGATGGGCGAGGTGATCTCCTCCATCAAGAACTCCCAGTTCCAGCGCGAGGTCATGGACAAGCTGCTTTACCTGGAGAACGCGGTAGGCGACCTGAAAGACACCCTCAAGCGGCAGGCCGCCGCGCCGGCTCCCGCCCCCGCCATGGCCCACCAGGAGATGAAGATAGAGCGCAACTCGGATACCGTTTTCGGCGTGCAGCAGGCCCCCAAGCCGGCTGAAAAAGCGAAACCCGAACCCGCGAAGGAGCCCGCGAAGCAGGAGATAAAGGACGAAGGCAGCAAGCCCTCGAGGATAGTCCCCATAATAAAGAAGTTCCTTAAGATCATACTTACGCTGGTACTGCTGGCGGCGACGATCGGTGGCGGCCTCTTCGGGCTGAAGACCTTCGCCCCCGACATCTTCAAGCAGATCCCGGTGCTGCCGGGCCTTGTAGCCAACATCCCCTTCCTGGGCGGAGAGGCGGCCCCCGCCGTCGCGCCGGAAGCATCCCCCACCGGCGGCGAGCAGGGAGCGGCCGGGCAGGAGCCTCCCGCCGGGGGTCAGCCCGGTCAGACCGCGACGCCCCTGACCCCCGAGCAGCAGGAGGCCCAGCGCGTGGCGGCCCAGGAGCAGGTCAGGAGCGCGCAGCAGAAACTGCCCGACGTACCCGCCAAGGTGGTGCCGGAAGTGATCTATATCACCCGCACCTACAAGACCAAGCCGGCCGCTGTCAACACGCTGGAGAACAAGATCTATGAGCACGCCGGCAAGGCTGGCGGCAACATAAACGGGACCAATTGGAACGTCAGGGCCACCCAGCTGGAAGGCTCTTACGAGATAGACGCCCTGGTGCCCGGCCAGGCCGGCACGCTGACCTACACTTTCCTCGTGGACCACGCCAAGAAGACCGTGGTGCCGGTGAACGAGGGCGCCGTAGCCGCCTTCCAGGCGCTGGTAAAGGACAGCGCGCGCGGCGGCAAGCCCGGCGCCAAAGCCGCCAAGCCAGCGGCTAAGCCCACGGCCAAACCCGCGGCCAAGCCCGCTGCCAAGCCGGCGGCCAAAAAAGCCGCCGCGGCCGAGGGCGAGGACGAATACGAGTACGTCTACGAGGACGAGGAAGGCGCCGAGTAGCGCGTCCCGTTAAAAAGAAAAGGAGGGGAACTTTCCCCTCCTTTTTTCTTGCCCGGCCGGAACTATTTCCTGGCGGTAGTGAGGCGCCGCTTGGCCGCCGCCGCGCGCAGAGCTATGCCCACCAGCTCCTTCAGTACCTTCGCCGGCTTCAGCCCCGTCTTCTCCCACAGGCGCGGATAGAGGCTGTGCGAAGTGAACCCTGGCAGCGTGTTGATCTCGCAGAAATAGACTTTTTTTACGTCCTTCGGGTCCACGAAGAAGTCTATCCTGGCCATGCCCGAGCCGCCCAGCGCCAGGAAGATCTTCACGGCCAGGTCCCGCAGGCGCGCCGAAACCGCCGCCGGCAGCGGCGCCGGCAGCAGGAAGTCCATGCCGTCGTCGTCGAGGTATTTAGCCTCGTAGTCGAAGAACTCGTGCTTGCCCTTAGGCACCACCTCGCCGCAGACGCTGGCCGCCGCGCCCTCGGGAGAGCCCAGCACGCCGCAGACTATCTCGCGGGCCCTGTCCACACCCTTCTCTATCATGACCGCCGTGTCGAAGCGGAAAGCGTTGAGCACCGCCGGGCGCAGCTCCGCGGGGCGCTTGACCTTGGCCACGCCCACCGAGGAGCCCTGGGCCACCGGCTTCACGAAGAGCGGGAAGCCGAGCCGGAGCGCCCGCTTGAGCAGCGGGCCCATGGCGTCGCGCTGGTGGGCGCGGATCACTACGTGCGGCAGCACCGGCACGCCGTCCAGGGCGGCCAGCTCTTTGGAAATTATCTTGTCCATGCCCACCGCCGAGGCGGTAACCCCGCAGCCGGTATAGGGCAGGCCGGCCAGCTCGAAGAAGCCCTGCATCGCGCCGTCCTCGCCGGTGGACCCGTGGACGATGGGAAACATGGCGTCCGGCTTCACGCGGCCGCCGCCCCGCTTCAGGAAGCAGCCGGCACCGAGCGACGGCTCCAGCTCCGGGCCGGCGAGTCGCCGGCCGGCCAGCAGGTCCGCCAGCCTCACCAGGCGCCAGGCCCCGGCCCTGGGCGCGTAGAAAGGAAGCACCGAAAAACCGGCGTCAGCTAGCTTGACGCAAACGGTCTTAGCGGATTCAATGGACACTTCATGCTCCGGAGACTTGCCACCAAAGACCACGGCTATCTTTTTCTTCATGGTTTTTCCTCTTCCAGCTTCTTCTCTATCGTCCCCCCGCCCAGCACCCTGTCTCCCTCGTAAAAAACCGCGGCCTGGCCGGGCGCCACGGCGAACTGCGGTGCCGCCAGCCGCACCTCCGCCCGCCCGCCCGGCAGCGGCCTGACGGCGCAGGGCGCGGGTTTATGGCGGTAGCGGATCTGCGCCGCGGCGGAGAATTCCGCTCTGCCCGGCGGGGTCAGCCAGTTAAGCCCGCTCATCGTGAACGCGGCGCCGTGCGCGGCCGCGAGCGGCCCCAGCACCACCTCGTTGGTCTCCGGCCGCACCTCGGCCACGTAGAGCCGTTCGCCGCCGTAAACCCCGGTGCCGCGGCGCTGCCCTACCGTAAAATTGAAAAAGCCGTTATGCCTGCCCAGGCGTTTGCCGTTGAGGTCCACGATGTACCCCGGGCGCGGCTTAACGCCCGCGTATTTCTTCAGGTAATGCGTGTAGTCGCCCTCGGTGATGAAGCAGATGTCGTTGGATTCCGGCTCGGACGCCGACGGCAGCGAGAACTCGGCCGCTATTTTGCGCACCTCTTTTTTGGTCAGGCCGCCCAGCGGGAACAGCACCCGCCCCAGGTCAGCCCGGCGCAGGCAGTAAAGGAAATAGCTCTGGTCCTTCAGCGGGTCGGCCCCGCGGTAGAGGCCGTACTCCCCGGCCTCTTTCTTTATCACGGCGTAGTGCCCGGTGGCGAGCGCGTCCGCGCCGAGCGACAGCGCGAGGTCCAGCAGGTAGGAGAACTTCAGGTGGCGGTTGCATTCCACGCAGGGGTTCGGCGTGGCGCCGGCCAGGTAGGAGGCCGTGAAATTGTCTATGACGGTTTTGGAGAACAGGCCCTGCGCGCTTTTGAAGTAATGCCGTATGCCCAGCGCCTGCGCCGAGGCGCGCGCCTTGGCCGCGCTGTCGGCGCCGCCGCAGCACTTCACCGCGTTCTTGCGCTCCGAGAAAAGCCGCAGCGTCACGCCGATGACCTCGTGCCCTTCTTTCTTAAGCAGGGCCGCGGTCACGGACGAGTCCACCCCGCCCGACATGGCGACAACGATCTTCATTCCCTCTATTTTATCTAAAGGGGACGTTGATTCCTAATTCCTATTTCCATGACAGAGGATGCTTAGGAGATCCTCCGCCCCTATCTCCCACGATAACTGAAACCATCTGCATTTCCCCGACATTGCCTAAATTATCTTCCGTTTGATAATAGATGACATGCTCACCTTCGGGCAACTGGAACGGCGCGGAGTAAGTATAATTTTCACAGCTTCCAATGCCGTCAATTCCGCCGCTATAGTCGGAATAAGAGCATTCCTCGAAAGAAATGTCTATAAGCATATATACTGCTTTTAGCCCGCTGGCCACTCTGCTCGACAGCGGATCGGCAGAGACAATGCTGATGGTGTTGCCCGGTTCGGCATAGCCCGTTGCACCCGGCAACAGTGCCTTACCGTTTACCCTCAAAGCTGCGGCTGGAGGCGTTCCATCCACAAAGACTTCCATACCCGCGATCTTGCCTGAATTTCCGGCATTGTCTACCGCCCAATAATGCAAGTTATGCACACCTTCCGGAAGCAGAATCGGCTCCCGGTATACTGGGTTAGGGCAAGTTCCACGGCTAGCGGCCTGGTTGTAGGGTTCCTGCAGGCACTCCGCCGTAGCCGGTTCATCGAGAAGAAAATATGTCGTAGCCACACCGGCCATGACGCCGTGACCTCCGACATCCTTTGCATTGATACTTACCGGCACTCTCCCGGAAAAGTAGACATTCCCATTCCCTTCAAACTGCGCACTCGATTCTACCGTAACGAATGGCGCTGCCTTGTCAAAAACCCCGATCGGCGCCATCACAGAAAAGACCCCGCCCGCTTTTTGCACATCGCCTTTGACTTTCCGGGGCCTCACGGGAGCCCGGCTTGACTCCGGCGCGGCCGCAGAATACCTGATCCTGCCTAAGGCAAATCCTGCCGCCTGCGCGGCAAGGGCATCAGGATCGCGCTGCATACTTTCAAGAGCGGGCAACGCGCTCTTGGCCACAGGGCCGATCGCTCCCAATACCCGCGCAGAATCCATGCGTATCTCCTTATCAGAGGAGGCAAGATTTGCTATTAAATCAGGAATAGCGCCCTCAAGACCGCTGCCCACGCTTAACATCGCGCGCAGGGCGCCTCTCCGTAACTCCGGGTCATGATCGCGCAGACCCTCTATAAGTGCGGGCGCCACACCTTTAACTTCAGAGCCTATCTTTGTGATCGCGGACATCGCGGCTTTACGGACTTTACGGTCCGGGTCACGCAGCGCTTTTATTATCTCCGGAGCGAAATTAACCGGCTTCCCCTGCATACAGGTAAAGGTCTCGATGACACGGAGGCGCATGTTCGCGTCAGTGGCGTCCGCAGCCTTTTTAAGTTCAGGATTGGCCGCCTCCCCGATGGCACACAACGCAGTTCGTGCGCTAGCGTACTCCGGCTCTTTGGCAAGAAGTTTGACTAACAGCGGGATAGCTTCTTCCGCTATAGGCCGAACCATTCCCAAAGCATTGATTGCCGCGATTCTGGCCTCTGTTCCCGGTCCGGATACGGTACGTACAAGGCCTGGCACGGCCGCATTACCGGATCTCGAAAGCGCGGCCGAAGCATAACTTCTTACTTTTGCGCTCGGATCTGCGAGCCTGTTTACTAACTCAGCAATAACATTCTCCACATCAGGAGCGATGAGTCCCAGTGCAAAAACTGTATGGGCGCGAACCTCCTCGTCCCCCGCTTTCAAGAACCTTACCAGATCAGGAATAGCCGCCTTTGCCTTCGGCCCAAGTCTCGAAGCGGCTCCGATTCCCCGAGTCCGCTCGGATTCCTCCGGAGAACGGATCAGCGAGAGGATTTCGCCCATATCAACCGGATAGTCGGGTGGCGCCGAAAAAGCTGGCACTGCCAACGCCATAAACATCAGCAGACAAAAGCAACACAGTAATGTTCTAATAGTTACCATCAGCATGAGAAAGTCCACGTGCCCCTCCGGAATCGCTCCGGATATCCCTTTTGCGACATTCTACCAAACAACAAGCGGGGCTCCCGGCAGATTTAAGTACGGAGACGAAGAATTAGAAACTGAAATCTGCCTCACGCGCAGCAAGCGGAAAAGAAAAAGAGGGACCGATGTCCCTCTTTTTCTTTGGCGGAGCGCGCTCTTTATTGGCCGAAGTCGAAGCCTTTGAACAAATCCTCTTCCGCCTGAGTGCCGCCCGCCGGCGCGGCAGTATCACCTGCCGCCGGCTTGGCCGGCTCCGGTCCCTTGGCGCCGGGCAGGCTCTGCATGCGGCCCTTGCCCTCGCCCACCGGCTGCACAATGATCTTGCGCACGCCCTCGGCGAAAGCCAGGAAGCCCGTGTCGAGGTTGAAATAAAGCCGGAAAGGGGATTCCTTCATCTGCGGCTCGTAGGCCTTGCCCAGGTTCAGCCGCTGCTGGTCCCAGCCCGGGTTATAGACCAGCTTGCCGCGCACGTCCACCTCGTTGTCGGTGACCGGCAGCGAAAAGTGTATCTTGAAGAGCCCCATGGTATCGCTGATGCCGGGCGCGAAAGAGAGGTTGATCCCGGCGCCGGCGTTCTCTTCCATGGCGAAGGCGTCCGCGCCGTCGCCGCCGCCGCCTGCCCCGCCCTTGCCCGCGTCGGGCAGCACCTTCACGGTGACGCCCTCTATGGGGTTGCCCTGGTAATCGGTGATCACGCCCTGGACGTTGCCGTCGAGGAAAGTGCCCATCTTGGTGTGGTGGTGGAGAAGAACAGGAACTCGCGTTTGCCGGTGACCTTCCTGGTCAGAGAGAGGTCGCCGACGCGGGAGTCGGTGAAATCCACCACCTTCAGGCGCTTAAGCCCGCCCATGCAGCCCGCCAGCGGGGCGGCCAGCAGCGCAACAGCCAGTAATTTAACGAGTCGCTTCTTCATAGATCTAGTTGCCTCCCTCCGCGGGGGCCTCGCCGGCCTCCGCCGGGGTCTCGGGCGCCGCCGGGGTTTCGGCGGGCGGGGCCGGAGCTTCGCCGGGGCCGGGCAGCTGCGCTTCGGCCCCTTCGGCCGGTTTAGGCGCGGGGGCGTTTACCAGGCCCGGCGGCTGCGGCGCGTCGGGATAAGCGTTATTCTTGATGAAGAACACCACGCGGCGGTTCGTCTTGCGGTTGGCGACGGAAGTATTGGGGACCTTGGGGTGGTATTCCCCATAGCCCACGGCCGCCATGCGCTTGGGCGGGAATTTTGCTCCCAGCATGGACATGACCACGCTGGTGGCGCGGGCGGTGGACAGCTCCCAGTTATTGGCATATTCCTTGGTGGCTATCGGGATATCGTCGGTATGACCTTCCACCACTATGTCCTGCTTCTCGGCCAGTTTCAAAAGGATAGGGCTGATCTTATCGAGCTGCGCGCGCATCTGGTCGGTGAGCTCGGCGCTGCCGCTCTCGAAGAAGGCCATGTCGCTCTGCTCCTCCATCGTTATGCGCATGCCCTCCTTGTCCATCGTCACGCTGCCGGACATCTTGCCTTCCTTGATCATCTCCTGGATGTCGGCCTGCGCCTTCTGCATGTCCTTGTTGAGGGCGGCGGAGAGGGCGTAGAGGATGACGAAGAAGCAGACCAGCTCGGTCATCAGGTCGGCGTAGTTGACCATCCACGGGGGCGCGGGCTCGCCTACGGGCGCCACGCGCCTGTCGTCCTCCGGGATCATTCCTTTTACGGCTCTTACGGGCATAGGTAATCGCTCCCGGGGCTAGGCCGGGGTCTCTTTCTTGATGGCGGCGCGGGCGGTCGGGTCCAGGTAGGCCTTCAGGTTGGCCTCCACCACGCTGGGCGTGGCGCCGCTCTGCAGCAGCAGCACGCCGCGGATGATGATCTCTTTTACGAACAGCTCCTCGTCGGAGCGGTTCTTGAGCTTGCCGCCCATGGGCATGAACAGCCAGTAGCCCGACGCAAGGCCGTAGAAGGCGGCGGCGAGCGCGAGGGCCATGCGGCGCGGCACCTGGGCCACGTCGTCGATGGAGGAAAGCATCAGGATCATGCCGAGCACGGTGCCGATGATGCCGAACGCCGGGGCGTAGGTGCCCAGCGCGTTGAAGATCTCGCGGCCGTTCTTGTGGCGCTCGCGGATGAAGTCGATCTCGGTCTCGAGCATGTTGCGGATGAACTCGTGGTCCGCGCCGTCGATGACCAGCTGCACGCCGCGCTTGAGGAAGTCGTTGTCGATAGCCTTCACGTCGGACTCGAGCGACAGGAAGCCGTCCTTCTTGGCCTTCTGCGACAGCGACACGAACGTGGTGACCAGCTTGGAGGTGTCCTCGCCCTTGGTGGTCAGCACCTTCTTGAGGATCTTGCCGGAGCCGATCACGGAGGAGAGCGGGAAATTGACCAGCAGCGCGCAGAAGGTGCCGCCCATGACGATCAGGAAGGCCTCGATGTTCATGAAGGGCTTGAAGCCCGCGATGCCTTCCTGCAGGTAGACGGACCCCAGCACGAAGCCCATGAAGACCACGATACCGCTTAATGTGCCTATATCCATGAGAGCAGCGTCTCCTTACTTTTTCTCGTAACCCTCCAGCGGGTTAATGCATTTCCTTTCGGAATAAACTTTCTTCTTGTACTCCACGACCAGGGCGATGACCTCGTCCACCGGGTTCCTGACCAGGTAGCGGTTGCCGGTGGCCAGGTTGATCACCGTGTCCGGCGAGCCCTCCACGCTCTCGATCAGTTCGGCGTTGACCACCACGAGCGAGCCGTTCAGTTTTTCGAGTTTGATCATGTCTTTTAATTATACTTTAAATAAAAATAAAGGCGGCGGACGACCCCGGTCCCCCCCGCCGTTAAACACGCTCCGTCTCAGGCCCCAGTTACTCTTTTTTGCCTTTCAGGGCCCACTTAAGCCGTCCGCCCAGGGAGGCTTCTATGGCCCGGTATTTTTCCAGCTCGGCGGCCAGCTCGGCGGCGCGGGCGTTCTGAGCGGCGTCCTGCTCGGCGGCGGCGGACTGCAGGCCGGCGGCCCTGGCCTGCTCGGCCTCCAGCTGGGAGGCGGCTTCCTGGGCCTGGAATTCCATCTGCTGGATCTTCTGCTTGAGGAAAAGCAGCTCGGATTCGAAGCGGGAGCGGTTCTCGGCCTCGAGGCGCAGGTTCTCGGCCTGGGCCTTCAGGTTCTCTCCCTGCCCGCGGAGGGCTTCGTCGGCTGCGGCTTTCTGGGCGGCCAGGGCGGCATAACCTTCGCGCAGGGCGGCATATTCCGCGGCCAGGCGCTGGCGGTCGGCCTCCAGGGCGCGCGCCGTCTTCTCTACCTCTTCTTTCTGGCCCGCCAGCAGGGCGGCCTGCTCGTCGCGCAGCTTCACCGAAGCCGCGGCGCGGGACATCTCTTCTTCGAAGTGTCTGGCCTTCTCCGCCAGGGCGCGGTCAAAGGTGGAGGCGTCGCCGGCCAGGCGGCGGTTCTCGGCCTCCAGGCGGGCCACCGCTTCCTGCGCGGCGGCCGCGGCGGCGCGGGCTTCCTTGAGCTGGTCCGTGTAGACGGACTCCAGCTGCCGCTTCAGCGCGGACTTCTCTTCCTCGGCGGAAAATTCGTACTTCATGCGCAGCTGCGAGAGCTTGGCGTCGAAGTCGGCCTGGCGCTCCCCGGACAGCCGGGCGAGCTCGGCCTGCTGGGCGGCGGCCTGGCGGGCCAGTTCGGCCTGCTTATCGGCGGCTGCCTTGGCCAGCTCGGCCTGCTTATCGGCTGTCACCCGGGCCAGCTCGGCCTGTTTCTCGGCGGTCACCCTGGCCAGCTCTTCCTGGCGGGCGCGGTTGAGCTCGGAGATCTTTTCCTCGTGGCGGCGGTTGAACTCGGCGGTCAGCTCGGTGCGGACCTTCTCCACTTCAGCCGCGGCGCGGGCGGCCATGGCCTCCAGCTCCGCCTGGTGGGCGCCCTTTATGCCGTCGCTCTCCTGCCTGAGCTTGCGCAGCTCCTCGAGCTGGCCGGCCATGTTCTGGGCGAGCTGCATCTTCTCCAGCTTCAGCTGGCCGCGCTCCTTCTCCAGCACGGCGTTGATGGCCTGCACGCGGGCCACAAAGCCCTTGATCTTCATGAGCTCGGAAATGGCGCGGATCTTCTCTCCGGACACGTCGGCCAGGAGTTTCTCTTTCTCCTGCAGCTGGGCCTCATAGCCCTCGGCGGCCTTGCGCAGGGCCTCGTTCATCTCGGAATTCTTGCGGTCGGACAGCGTGCCGATCTCGGCCTGCAGGCGGCCTATCTCGCCCTGCACTTTCTCGGCCTCGTAGCGGACCTTCTCCTCGCGGTGGGACGCCTCCAGCCGGGAGGTCTCCTCGCGGCCGCGCAGGGAGGCGTTCTCGGCCTTGAGGTCAGCGATCTCGCGCTCCTTCTCGGGCATCATCTTGATCCAGCCCTCGATGGAGGCCTTTTCGCGCTCGGCGCGCGCCACGTCGTCGCGCAGCTTGGACGCCTCGCGCTCGGTCATGGACTTCTCGAGCGAGACCTTGCGGAACTCGTCCTCTACGTCGCGCAGGCGCTCCGCGGAGGTCTTCAGCGAGCGGATCGTCTCTTCGCGGCTTGAAATTTCCTTCTGCCACTGGGCTTTCTCGTCCAGCCAGCGGCGCTCCATCTCCTGGAGGCGGTAGATGAAATGGCCCTCGGTGTCGCGGCCCTGGGTCTCGCGCTCGGACATCTGGTTCTTGAGCGTGGTCATCCAGGTCTCGCGCTCCTGCGCCAGGCGGGATTCCATCTCCTTGATCTTGGACTTCAGCGTGAGGCGCTCCTCCTCGACCTCGTGGTCGCGGCGGTCGCGGCGCATCTTCTCCTGTATATCCTTAAGGGAGGTCTCCACGCGGGAGGAGAGCACTTCGTCCTGCTGGCTCTTCAGCGTGGCCAGCAGCGCCTTCTCCTTCTCGGCGGACAGGAGCTTCTCCATGTCGTTGATCTTCTTCTCCAGCTTGTCCTTCTCCTCCTGCATGCGGCGGGACTCCGCCTCGGCGGCGTCCCTCTGCGCCTGCGTGGGGCCGGCGGGAGGCGCGGGCTGCTGGAAGTTTCCGGGCATGGCCGGGAAGGCCGGCGCCTGCATACCGGGCAGCTGGGGCATGGACGGCAGAGAAGGCTTGCCGCCGGGAGGAAGCGGCGGCAGATTGGGTTTGGCCATGCCCGGGGGAAGCGGGGGCATGCCAGGTTTAAATTTGTTCTTGTCCTTGTCGTCCATAAACATTGCGCCTAGAGCCGGTATCACATCTATATTCTAAAAGAACCCGATTTCTTTTTGGTTACAAGATTGTTAACAATTTAAAGGGTCGGGGACGTTGTTGAGTTGTTGAGTTGTTCGCAAAGTGTCTAGGGGGCAAGCATGGTCCATACATGAAACAACTCAACAACTCAACAACGTCCCCTAAATCTATCTCCCTACGCTGGCCTTGAAACCGGCCAGCCATTCGGTGGCGGCGGGGTCACCGGACAGCGCGGCGTACTTCTCGTAGGCGGCCACGGCCTCGTCCACCCGCTGCAGCCCGTAATAGGCCGCGCCCAGGTACTGCCAGGTAGTCGCGTCGCCGGGGTTCGCGGACGAGGCGTATTCCAGGTACTGCAGGCTTTCCTGCACCTGACCCTGGTTGTACATATTGATGCCGGCGTCGGCGTACTGCTTCGCCTGCGCGGCCTGCTCCGGAGAGGGGCCGGCGGGGGCCTCTTCCTTCGGAGCGGCGCCTCCTGAAAGCTTCTCGTACTTCCTGCGGCGCTCGTCGCCCGAGGACATCTCGGCCCCGTCGATCAGGTAGATCTCCTGCGAGGAGCCGCCGCGCGAGGCGATCTTGCCCTCCGCCTCCAGCGCCTTGATAGCGTCGAGGATCTTCATCTGCGCCTCGTCCTGCTGGGCCTGCGTGACGTTGCCGGAGTACTCCATGATCTCCTTGATGGCGTTCACCGCGCCCGAAGACATGTTGGCGAAGAACTTCTCCGAGATGGCCGGGTCGGCCTTGGCCACGGCGCGCGCGATATCCTCGTTGTTGAGGGCGCGGATAATGGTCTGGATGTCGCGGTCGGCGAACTCTATGATATCCTCGAACATCAGCACGATGCGCTTGACCTTGGCGTAGATGTCGGGCTTCTGCGTCTTGAGGTACTCTATGATGTTCTTGCGCGTGGCCGGGTCCGAGTCCTCGAGCATCTTCGACAGGCGCTCGATGCCGCCCATCACGAAATCGACGTTCTCCTTTATATCCCTGTCTATGGCGTCTATCTGCTCGCGCGTGGCCTGGCGCACCGTCAGCGCCTCCAGCGCCACGCGGCTCTGCATCTCCACGGGCAGCATGGACAGCGCCTGGCGGGAAAGGTCCGGCTTCATATAGCTCAGCACTACGGCTATCACCCACGGGTCCTCTTTGCGCAGCAGGAACAGGTAGATGAGCCGCTTGAGGTTTTCCTCGTTCAGGTAAGTGAACGGTTCAAATTTCTTCATACTCTCGTCCTCTTCTTCCTTCTTCTCGTCCTCTTTCTGGAGGAAGTTCATGTCTATGCTCTGGTGGCCCTCGGTCTCCTCCTTGCCCTCCTCATCGCCGCCGCCGCCTCCGCCCTCTTCCCGCTTGTCCTCTATGTTGACCTCGGCGCCGGGCTTGGCCATCAGGGCTTTGATGTACTTGCGGAAGAAGCCCCACAGCGGGCCGAACAGGAACAGCAGCAGCAGCAGGAACAGCAGCGCGTAAAGCAGGGGCAGGTAGACCGACGGCTTCTTGAGGTCGTCCAGGGGGTTAGCCGCCTTGAACTTGGTCGGTTTGAACAGCACGGTGGGCGCGTCCTTCTTGCGTATCTTGTAAGGCAGCAGGAAGTCGTCCACCCGCTCGCGGGCCAGTTTGACCGCGGCGGGCTGCAAAGTTTCGTCGTGGATGACGGTGAGCTGAAAGCGGGTGATCTCGGTCTCCACGCCGTAGCGGATCTCCTGCACGCCCTTGGCCTGCTGGGCCTGCTGGCCCGAGGCGGCTTCGGGGCGCTTGTTCTCCCCCCCCAGCACGGAGCGGGGCTTGGGAATGCCGGGCAGGATGAAATCGGTGTCGGGGCTGTCGGCGCCGGCGCCCTTCTCCTTGTACTTCTGCATGATGCCCAGGCCTTCCTTGGTCTGCTCGGCCTTCTTGGCTATCACTTCCAGTTCCACGTCGGCGAAGACGAAGGACCGGTCGGCCCCGAGGATGGGGTCGAGGATTTCCTTCTTGATCTTGGTCTCGGCCTCCCGGCGCAAACTATCCTGCTTCTCGAGCAGCGAAGTCTCCATCAACGGATTATCCGGGGCGTCCGCGGCATACATCCGCGCCGCCCCGAAGCCCGCAATGAGCGCCAGGACCGCAAAAAGCTTCCTCATACAGTATTTATTTTATCTTTATCCTATTACAGAAAAGTTTCAGAATCGTTCATTCTTTACGGCTGGGGGCGCTCGTGGTTGGGCGGCATACCGCAGGGATAGGACCGCAAAACGCGTTCGCGCACACCGTGCGCTCACTCCGCATTCGGCCTCGGCGCTACGCAAGCCTCGGCCTCATGAGGGTTTTGCTTGTCCTACCCCTGCGGTCTCCGCCGGTTGCTCGCTTAGAATAGTACTGACACGGACGGAGGGGCGGTGAGGGTATGCCTTCGCAGGGGCCTCACGAGGCCCGAGCTTGCGTAGCGCGAGGGCCGAGCTGACAGAGCGAAGCCACGGTGTGGCCGAGCGTACCCGGAGAAGGCATACCCTCGCCGGCCTGCCCCACCCCTCTTAGCGCACCTGCTTGAGGAAGTTGCGGACCATGGTGTTGTTGGGGTTGATCTCCACGACCTTCTCCCAGATGACCTTGGCCTTCTCCTTCTGGTCCATCAGGTAGAAAGAGCTGCCCATGATCTCGAGCGCGGTCTCGTTGTTGGGCTCGAGGTCCAGGATGTCCTGCGCGCGCTTCATGGCCAGGTCGTACTTGCCGTCATAGATGGCCTGGCGGGCGTCATAGGTGCGCTGGTCTATATAGGTAAAGATCTCGGGGCCCTCGGGCTTGCGGGTCAGCTCGCTCACGCCGGCCTCTTTCTCCACCATGTTCAGCAGCGACAGCAGGCGGTCGTTCTTCGGGTCCTTGTTGAAGGCGTGGCGCAGCACGTTGACCGAGGCGCGCAGGTCCTTGCCGTCCACGTAGGAGATGATGCCGCGGCGGGTCAGGGTGGGCACCTCGTCGCCGCCGGTGGCGTCCGGCACGTAGTCGATGGCGCCCTGCAGGCGGGTCACCATGCGGCGGATCTCGGCGTTGCCGGGGTCGGCGTCCATCGCGGAGCGCAGTTTCTCCATCGCGCGGCCGAAGTAGCCGGACTTGAAGTACTGCAGCGCCTGGCGGATGATCTCGCGGACCTCGCGGTCGTGCTTGGCCTTGTTGCTCTGGCCCAGGCGCATCGTCACGGAGAAGCGGGTGGTGGTGCCGAGGGCGTGCACGCCCTGGGCGATGTCGAAGCCCAGGCTCTTGTACTTGATGCCGAGGCCGAAATCGGCCTCCTGGATCTCGGGGGAACCCATCACGCCGAAGCGCAGGGCGCTCCAGTACATCAGCCAGTACTCGCCGCCGAAGCGCCAGTTCATGTCGGCGCCCTGGGGCTTGACCAGGTCGAAGCCGAACAGCAGGCTGCCCTTGAACAGCGACAGCGCCTGGCCGAACTTCAGGGTCAGGGGCAGCTTGTCCTCGGTGTCGCCCGAGGCCATGGAGAAGACGTTCTGGATGCCGATGGCGGCGCGGTAGGTCTTGGAGAACTTCTGCAGCATCGCGATGTCGATGGCGTTGAAGGAGTCGGCGGAGGTGTCCAGGGTGCGGGAGATGTTCTTGGCCATGATGCCGAAAGAAAGCTTATCGGAGACCTCGCGGCCCCAGGAGAAGGCCAGCGCGCGCTCCACGCTGTCGAAGGTGCCCAGGGTCTTGATGTCGATGATCTCGTCGCCGGCCGGGTTGGCGGTGATGGAGATCTTCTCAAAGCCCACCGACTTCAGCTGGGTCATGCTGACGGCCCAGGTGCCCTTGCTGGTAGTGGGGTGCGCGTAGGTGAAGAAGTTAAGGGTGGTGTCCGCGAACAGGGTGGCCTGCATCGCGGTGAACTCCTTGCGCTCGAGCATCGTCAGCGCGGCGGGGTTCCAGTAGGAGGCGGAGGCGTCGTCGGCCACCGCGAAGAAGGCGCCGCCCATGCCCAGGCCGCGGGCGCCGGCGCCGTAGCTCATGAAGGCGCCGGGCTGGCCGCCGCTCTGCGCCAGGGCGTTAACGGCCGAAAAGGCAATAAAAAACCCCATGGCGAGGCTGAAGCGCATTATACGCTTCGTTTCAGCCCATATAGCCAAGGGGGCAAAGGCAATACAAAGATTGCTTTTCATCGTTTTCGGCAGCCTGACCCCCGCTTACTTAGCGGGTCTAAGCTTTGCGCCGCCAGCTTTCGCTGGCTTTGCTATTATCGTAACAATACGGCATTACAACGCTGTTACAGATTTACGGCATTAATATTATAGCAGATAATATGGGTTTGTCAAGGGGGAGGTATTGACATGTCAATACCTATAGTATACCCCCTAAAACCCCCCTTTGTCCAGCCCCCCCCCGGCCCACTCTGACCAGGCCCTACCGCGCCCTGCACTCGCTTATGATGCGGCGAGATCATGCCCTTTGTAAGCGATTTTAGGGCGTAGGGCCAAGGTCCGTAGCGGACCGCCTATCATTAAGGCGGCGGCAGAGATTGTCTGAGGAGCGCACTGTGTGCGCGACGAGTTCTCCGCCGGCGGAGGACCGCAGGCCCTCTTCCCCCACGCCCGCTTATGAGCGAGCAAAGGGCATGATCGAGCCTAGTGAATTACGCCCACCTTGCGCATGATGACCTTGCTGCCCTTGGGGCTGGAGGCCTTCACGCGCACTATATAGCCGCCCTTGCCCACCACGCCGCCCAGGCCGTTCTTGCCGTCCCAGAGCACGTGGTTCGGGCCCAGCTGACCGCCGGGGCCGCCGCTGGAGAACTTGAATTCGCGCACCACGTAGCCCAGCAGGTCGTAGATCGTCAGCGTCACCTCGGCGTTATCGTTGAGGGTATAGGTCAGGTCGACGCGGCCTTCCACGCCGCCCTTGCGCAGGTCCACCGGGTTCGGGTAGCTGGAGACCTTGGAGAGCAGCTCCTCGCCTATGGTCGTGCCGGCCGGGGTGGAGACCGTGGACCATTCCGAATGCTCGCCGGCGAAGTTCCAGCTGCGCACGCGATAGGCGTAATACTGGCCCAGCGGCCGCGGGGTCTCGCCGGGCACGCCCGGGTCGCCCACGGTATAGATGTTGTTCAGCGCGCCGCCGGTCTTGAAGCCCGGGATGGCGGCGATGGTCTTCCAGACGGGGCTCGTGCCCTCGCGCTCCTGGATCTCGTAGGACATGATATTGGACTCCAGGTCCTGCGCCTGGTTCCACTTCAGCGCGTAGGCCTGGCCGGAGGCCACGCCCTTGGCCACCTGCGGCTCCGGCGCCCCGGGCGTGGTCGGGTAAGTGGTGTCTATGCGGTAGATCAGCACCGGCACGCCGTTCTCGCTGGGGATGTACTGGCCCGAGGCCATCAGGCCGCGCACGGAGATGACGTAGGCGCGGTCGGACACCGTCTCGCCCCAATAGGTATGCGGGCCCTTGAACGAGCCCTGCACGCCGCGCTCCACGATCTTGAAGGTCTTGGCGTCGAGCTTGTTGACCAGCATGATCTCGTTGCCCACGTAGGCGATGCCCTCCGCGGCGAAACCCTCCGTGGAGTCCACCGTGAACGAGGAGGAGTTAACCTCGATGCGGCTGATCAGCTTGGTGAAGTGGCCGGGCGACAGCGCCACATTGGTCACCTTGCCGGTCAGCGCGGTGCCCACGGTCTGCCAGGAATTCTTGATGCCGGTCGGCTCGGCGTAGTTGCCGCCCAGCGAGACCTCGTAGGAGACTACAGGGCCGGAGGCCGGGTTCCAGAGGGCCGTCAGCTCGGTCGTCCTGGCGGACCAGGCCGAGGGCACGGCGCCCAGCTCGGAAACGGCCAGTTCGACGCGGGAGTTCCTCACGTTGTCGCCTATGAAGTAGAGCGGCTTGCCGGTGCCGTCGTCCACGATGCGGTCGGACACGTAGTCGAGGTTGGTCTCGAAGTCCAGCAGCCCGTCGCCGTCTATGTCGAAGGTGGGCAGGCCGGAGTTGTTCAGCGTGACGTTGAGGCACTTGCCCGAGCCGTAGAAGTCGAAGTTATCGGGCCGGCCGTCGCCGTTGATATCTATCAGCGGCTCGTCGGCCTTGCAGCCCGAGGCGGTGTAATTGTAGATCCAGCCCTTCCAGCCGGCGGGCACGGCGCCGTAGGAGACGCTGGCCGTGTTGGCGATGGGCAGGTTGCCCGCGCCCAGCACCACGTTGCCGCTGGAGTCGGTCATCGCGTAGGCGGGGTAGCCGTTGGACGCCAGCATGATGTTCTTGTACACCGGCGTCAGCGGGATGACGGCCGGGGCGATCAGGACCTGGTTGGAGGTCATCGGGTAGCTGTCGGAGAAATTCTGGCCGGCGGCCAGCGGCAGCCCGCCCAGGCCGCGCATGTCGTTGAAGGTGCCCAGCGACAGGCTGGCCAGGTGCCCCAGGGTGTCCGCGCCGGAGAGGTCGGTGGAGGAGCTGACGTCGGCGGAGAGGTGCAGCACCAGCCCGCCGGTGGACACTATGACGTAAGGCAGGTTGCCGTCCATGATGGTGACCGTGACCTGGCTCTCGAAGGGGTTAGTGGCGGAATTCACCGCGTAGCCCAGGCGGTAGTCCGAGATCGGGCTGAACGCGCCGTCGCCGTCGTCCTTCCACAGCGAGACCACGGCCAGGTCGCCGTCGCCGTAGCCCGCGGTGGCGCTGCTGATGGAGCCCCCCTGCGTGAAGTTGATCTGGCCTATCGCCACGAAGTCCGAGAGGGTCTCCAGGTTGAAGCTCAGCATCGGCACGTTGCGGGTGTTCTTCTCGGCCGACTTGGGCGAGACATTGGTCCCCGAGACGGCCAGCGTGATGGCGCGGATGGGCACCAGGCTGGAACTGAACGGATAGATGTCGCTGTAGTTGCCCTTGGGCAGCGCCTTCGTGATCCCGATATAGACCGTCGGGGAGATGTCGTGCGGCGCGTTGACCGTGAGCCAGGACTTGTCACGGATCATCAGGCCGACCTTGTTGGCCTTGATGGCCATTTCGCCGATGTCATAGACGGCGAAGAAAGTCTGCGCCAGCGGGCTCAGCGTCTGCGTCTGCGACAGCGAGACCGTGATCTGGGTGTTCAGCGCGTTGTCCTGGTCGAACAGGTCCACCTTGCGCACCCTGGCCCCGGCGGGATGGTTGATCAGCGGCGTAATGAAGTCGCCCAGTTTCTCGCCTCTCGAAGTCACGTTCAGGTACGGCTTGCCGGAACCGTCGATGCCGGAGCCGGAGTAAGTGATCAGTTCGGCGTCGCTGACATAGAGGCGGCCGGAGACCGGGAAGCCCTTGGTGGACTCCAGGACCAGCTGGAACGGCACCGTATCCGTGGAGGTGAACGGCCTGTAGAGGGTGCTCCTGGCCTCGGAGATGTTGACGTCGTTCACGTCGAGCATGTCGTTCTGGTTCGAGTCCTGGTAGATGGACACGAACTTGACGTCGGTGTTCTTGCCGAACGGCGCGTTCGGGTCGTTGGAGGCGCCGGTGCGCTGCACCTTTACGGCGCTCCAGCGGGCGTTGCCGGCCTCGGTGGTCAGGTTGAAGCGCACCATCGGCACGCCCACCTGCGCCTGGCCTACGCCGCCGCCCTGCACCAGGTCGGCGGCCATGTCGTTGGCGCCCAGCATAACGGGCGACGGGATCTCCCGCACCAGCACCGGGACGGTGTTGATGGGCCAGGTGGACAGGTTTATAGTGTTCGGGATGCCGATCGTGAAATTGGCAGCGGAACCGATGTTCAGCCCGGCGCTGGACCCGACGATGGCGAACTGGGACAGGTCGTAGCTGACGAAGGCGCAGACCGGCGTGGTGGTTATGACTACGGGCGTCTTCAGCACTATATTGATAGTGCTCGAGGAGAAAGCCTCGTTGCCGTAGCTCATCATGTTGGGATAGACGCCGGCAGAGCTGCTGGACGTATCCACGGAATCCAGCAGACAGTTATCGTTGGAGTCCCGCCAGACCTTGATCAGGTCTATGTCGGAATCGTTGGCCGTGCCGAGGCGGTTGACCTTCACGGCCTCCAGCAGCGCGGAGGTCTTGTCGACGCTCATGCGCATGGACAGCAGGCCGACGTTCTTGTCGTTCTGCACGGCGGAGACCGGCGAAATATCCTCGGGCACCAGCGACACGGTATTGAGAGTGGGCATCACCACGGTGTTGGGGCCCGCCACCGGGTTCAGGAACTGCGCGTTGTGGCCGGAGTTGTCGGGCCCGAAGAAGAAGCTGGACTCGAACGGGATCTCGGCGTTCAGCACGTCGTTGGGCGGCGTCAGCTGCGCGTGCGAGAACTTGGAGGTCTTGTCTATGTCCATCGACACGAAGATCGCCGTCGGGGTGGAACTGACCACCACGTAGTCCTGGTTGTTGAGAGCCGGGTCCGCCACGTAGATGGTGGCGCGGCCCACCGGGTCGTTCACGCCGAAGCGGCCCGTGCCTATCACGATGTCGGAGGTGTTCATGCCCGTGGCCGGGTCCCTGTCGAACACGCCGTTGCCGTTGTCCTTCCAGACGCGGATCATACCCACGTCGGAGTCGTAGCCGTTGAGGCCTGCCGGCTGCTTGCGGTTCAGGCGGAAGCCGCGCCAGCGCACGCCGTAGCCCGAGGTCAGCAGCGTCATCTTCATGTAGGGGTAATTATCCCAGCCCTGGTAGACCATGCCGCCCAGGACAGCGCCGTTAGCGTGCGCCAGCACCGGGGTGTTAAAGACGCCGCGCGTCACCAGGGTGATGGCGCCCAGGGCAGTGCCCTCGTAGCGGACTATCTCGCCGTCCGCCATGGCGTAGCCGGCCGCCGGCAGGCCGGCGGTGGAGGTGACCAGCCAGGCCGGGTCCATGGTGCCGGCCGCGGCGCCGCCCGGCACGTCCAGCGCGAGGCGCACCGAGGGGATGGACGCGCCGCCGTCGGGCGCGAAGAGGGGCTCGGTATTCACGGTCACCGTGCTGGGAGCAGAAATGATCTCCCGCACCCTGGAAGAGAAGGTCAGGTTGGAATTAAGCGCCGAGAAGCTGTTGGGCAGCGACAGGGAATTCTTTACCGGGTCCTCGGCGACGGGGCTGTTCTGCGGGAACGACTCCGCCTTCAGGTAGGCGCCCAGGTAGCGCGGGTTACCCAGCGAGTCGTTGGGCATGGCCGACTCGCGGATGTCGTAGGTCAGGAAGTAGCGCTTGGAAACCGCGAGCGTCTGGGACTGCAGCGAGGTGACCACGCGCCGCTCCGCGCCCAGGTCCACCCTGGCCACCAGCGGGCCGTAGATGGTATTGCCGAAGGTGCCCGTGCCGACCTGCTCGTCGAGGGCGCCCAGGAAGCCGTTGTCGTCCTTGTCGTACCAGACCTTAACGGCGGAGATATCGCTCACGGCCGAGCCTTCCTTGATGACGGTGCCGGTCGCGTACACCAGCATCCAGCGCCACATCGCGTCGGCCACGTCCGTCTCCACCGTAAAGGACAGGATGGGCTGGTTCTGGGCCTTCTGCTGCAGCGTGGCGCCGGTGTACGTGTCGGAGGCCTTCACGGTCACCTTGTCGGAATACTCCGAGACGCGGCCTATCAGCGAGAGCGTCTTGCCCGGGGAGGTGACGCCGATATTGCCGGCGCTCATGAACTTGGGCGCCTCTATCTGGAAATAGTCGGTGGTGCGGATGGCCATGCCGATGTAGGCAAAGTTGGACACATTGGCCAGAGGATCTATGTCGTAAGTTACGAAGTAGTCTTTGGATTCCTTGTAAAGGACCTGGCCGTCCATGCTGCCGCCGTCGCCCACCAGGGGCAGGACGGCCTGGCCGGAGATAATGGTGCCGCTGCCCCAGACCACCTGCACGGTACCCTCGGCCCCGCGGGTAATGCCGCCGAACTCGTTGTTCAGCACGTCCACGGTGGAATAGTAGACGACTTCCTTGAGCGACGGGTCTTCCTGGTTGTCGTTGACGATCAGGCGGCCGGGCGCGCGCGGGAAGGGGCTGTCCGCGGGGAAGAATTTCTGGATGTCGCCGACGCGGATCACCGTATCGGTAGAGACCAGGGGCAGCCGCAGCGAGTCGTACGGGAAGGTGCGGTTGCTGACGCCGACCAGCAGCACCTCGGTGTCCTTGACCGTGGTGGTGGTCTGCAGCAGCCCGTCGCCCGTCGAGTCCTGCCAGATGCTGATCTTCTTAACGTCGGTGACCTTGTTCCACGCGGCGGTATTGCCGTTCTCGGCGGCGGTCACCCAGCGGTCCAGCTTGAGGCCGCGCCAGACGGCGGAACCGATAGTGTCCTTGATATTGAGCGTCAGGCGCGCCACGGGCTTGTTCACGTCGTTCTGCGTCACGAACGAGGGTTTGCTGAAGTCGTTCGGGGCCGCCTTGTTCACGTCGGACAGGTAGACCATGTCAGAGGTGGCGAACAGCGGCACCGTGGACGACACGATGGGCGCGAAGGAGCCGACGACGCCGTCGATCAGGCTGATGCCGGAGTTCTCCAGGCGCGCGCCGTGCGTCAGGTTGGGGATCGCGTCCGTAGCGAACTCGTAGACGACGTAGAAGGTCTTGGTGCTGATGGAGACGGCGCCGTCCACGCCCGGGTTATAGAGCGGCAGCACGAAGGTGCCGGGGTCGGCCGGGTCGAAAGTGGGCGGGTTGGCCGGGTCCGTTATTTCCTTGTCGATGGCCTGGTCGAAGACCGTCGGGGTGCTCTCGTCCACCTCGAGGAAGAGGCGCACGCTCTTGAGGTCCTGGCCGGAGCCGGTGCCGGTCTTGATGATCTTGAACGACTTTATCGTACCCACGAAGTTGTCGGTCCAGGCCTCTATCTTCAGGAAGCCGGCGCGCTCCACGCTCTGCTCCACGTAGTTATACTGCGCCGCGTTGACGCCGGCCTGCCACCAGGCGCCGATATCGGTGCCCTTGACCAGCACGGTGGCGGGCTGGTTGCGCACCGGCGAGGTGGCGGTCTGGATCGGGAAGTTGTTGTAGGCCACGCCCACGAAGGTGGAGTTCAGCACCACGAACGACGGGTTGTTCATCACCAGCGCGAAGCTGCGCGGCGTGGCCGCCACGGTGGACATGCGTACCGCGAAGTAGAAGTTGCGCGGCGTGTTGGAGACGATGGCCGCGGTGGAGACCTTGGTGTTCAGGTCGTCGAACCTCCAGCCCTGCAGGTCGGTGTCGTAGGTGCCGCTGGACATGAGGATGTCGGTGGGAGAACCGCCGAGCACCGCCTCGCCGTCGAAGACGCCCAGCTGGCCGGCCGTCTCGTTATCCTTGTACATGTTGATCTGGATAATGTCGGAGTAAGCCAGCGTGCCCGAGCTCTTGATCTGCACGGACTTCAGGTAGGCCGGCGGCGCGCCGGCCGGCGAGGTCTGCATGGTCAGGCGCAGCATGGGCACCGGGGCCGGGATGTCGGCTATCACGCCGTCGCCCTGGTAGATGGCGTACTTATTGATGCCGATGGAGGTTTTGGAGACGGGCAGCGGGTCCTCGGGCGAGAAGTCGCGCGGAGTTATCACCAGGCCCGACAGCACCACGTCGCCGCTGGAGCCCTGCGGCAGGCCGCGCGCGCTGTCCAGGGTATAGCCGTAGATCTGCGTCTGGTGGTAGTCGGTCACGTTGACCTTCAGCGTTTCCACCATCGTGTCGTAGACCATCAGCGTGCGCTCGCCCTGGTCGGCGGGGACGAAGATATAATCCGTGGTGTTGTTGATGTAGTCGCGCAGGTCGGCCGACCCCTTGGAGTTGGTCGTCATCTTTATCTTGCCGGTGTAGTACATGCCGTTGACCGGGTCGCCGGTGGCCACGTTGCCGAACTGGTCGCGGGCGCGCAGGATCAGCGAGCCCGGGGTCTGCACGCGCAGGGGGCTGGCGAGCGTGTAGCCATGGTGCAGCGTGAAGTAGGCCGCCGTGCTGGGCGTGATGTATTGCTCCTGGGAGATGGGCGCCAGGTTGACCCCGTAGGCGGCTATGAAGGAGTTGGCCGTGATCGGGGCGGTGCCCACGAGCTTGTCCCACACGTAAATATTGGCGAAAGAGTAGCCCGCCGGGATGTCCAGGTCGAGCGGGTTGGTCTTCAGCAGCTTCCAGCTCGGGTTGGAGTCCAGCACGGGCGCGGCGGGGTCGATGCCGCCGAAAGTGGTATTGCGCGTGGACGAGAAGCGCACGCTGACCGGCGAATTGGTGGTCGTATTGTTCTCGAAGCTGTCCTTGAGCGCCACCGTCACCACGGTGGGCACGGTCACGCCGGTAACGAAGTCGGCGTACTGCGTGGTGGTACCGGCTATCAGGCGGCGCGGCGGGGTGTAGAACATCACGTGGTCCGGGGGCGCGGGCACCACGGTATAGGAGGAGATGGCCGGCAGCCAGCCCTTGGGATAGGCGGGCAGGTTGTCCACCCGGAGCTGATGCGTCGTGGGCGAGACCAGCGTGTCCAGCAGGTAGAAGCTGGTGGAGGCCTGGCCCAGCGCCATGTTGGCCGTGCCGGGCTGCGGCGCGAAGGTGTCCTTGTCGGGCGCGGAGAACCTGACGTTGCCCAGGGAGGTGGACTCCAGGGAGAAAGTCACGCCCGCGCCCGCCGCATCCTCCTGGCCGCCTGCCACCGGGGTCGGGTTGCCGTAATGGTCCTCGATGGACAGCAGGAACATCTGCGAGGTCACGCCGGCGGTCAGCACCTGGCCCGCGTTGTAGCTGACGTTGATGCGGTAGGTCAGGTCGGGAACTATCACCACGGACTGGGTCGAGGCCGACCAGCCTTCGCGGTCCGGAACGGCGACCCTGATGACGGGCCGCACCGGAGCGGCGGAGGACGGATAGACGGTGGAAGCCGTGGTATCCATGTAATAGAAGGTCGTCATGAAGGCGTTCAGCGGGATGTCAACGTAGGACACCGTGGACGAGAAGACCGGCGGGAAGGCGCCGGACACCGTGCTGGAGGCCGAGAAGGAGAACGCGTCGTTGATCAGCGAGGACTGGCGGGTGAAGGTGGACAACACCACCTGCACCGGGGCGGTGGCCACGGAGGGGTTGGCGAACATATCGCGCAGTTCGGCCTTGAAGACCTGCACATCGCCGAACTTGTCGGTGATCTTGCCGGCCGTCATCGAGCGGGGATCGTTGCCGAAGGCCACCTGCGCCACCTGCGCCGGGTTGACCCGCAGCTGGTGGATGGCCGGCTGCATGGAGCCGGACCGGGCCTCTATCTGCCAGTAGCCAGGCCTGTTGTCCTCGAAGGTGTTGGCGGCCGGCGAGGTGCCGGAATACGAGGAGGTCCTGTCGTGGTAGCGGAAGGACGCCCTGGTCTGGTTGGGCGGGATGATCACCGCGTTGATGAACTGGTCGTGCAGCACGGTGCGGAAGCCGTAGTCGCCCACGTTGCCGAAGGTGGCCATGGTCCGGCCGAGGCCGGTATGCACCGCCACCTGGGCCGCCGGGAGGCCCAGGTAGACGCCCGTCTCGCCCTGCTTGGTCACGTTGTCGAAGTCGTCGCGGCGCTCCACGGTGAAGAACGCGCCGGTGGCGCCCATTTCCTGGATGCCGACCAGGGCTTCCGTCTGGCTGGAGTAATAAACAAGCTTGGTCGGCGTGCCGCCGGTGGTGGTCAGCTGGCCGCTCAGGTTCTGGCGGGCGGCGGCGTAGGTGCCGTAGGAGGCCGGGTTCAGCGTGGTGGTGCCTAGCCAGACGCGGGCCCAGTCCCCCGCCTTGCTGGATACCTGGTAGGCGATCGGGGTAGAGAGGCCTACCCTGCCGTCCGAATCAGTATAGACCAGCGTGGAGACGCCCATGTCGATCCAGTTGGAGCCGCTCCTGTAGCGCACGCTGCCGGTGGAGCCGTAGACCTCTCCGATGGAGACGTAGGCCGGCAGGCCCGCCGAGGAGATGCTGTTATTGAAGGCGTCGGTGAGCTGCGCCGTAAGCTGCTGTACGCCGGGCGCCAGCAGCGAGCCCGCCGGCACCTCTATGTCGGCGTCGGGCGAGACGGTATAGACCATCGGCGGGCCGGGGTTGACCTGCAGCGCCAGCGACGGGGTAACGCCGATGGCGGCGTTGAGCGAGTCGTGCGCGCCGATGGTGTCGGGGCCGGCCTTGCGCAGCGTGAACCAATTGACCAGGCTCTTAACGCCGTAATCCGCCGAAATGTAGCCGGTAACGGTGTCGGCCAGCGTCGGGTCCTGGATGGAGTTGACGCGGTCCGTCACCACGAAGGCCGCCGTGCCAAGATAGACGTTGGGGCCGGTGGAACAGATGTTGTTGTAATTATCCAGCACGTAAAGCTGGGCGGAGAAGGGCACGCCGGCCACCACTATCGTGGAGGCGACGACGAAGGACATGCTGACCGCCGGGCCGGGGTTGACCGTCATCGTGGAGAGCCCGGTGGCGTAGTCAGCGGGCGAGGCCGGGGTGGTGGCGGCCATCACCGTGTAGCTGCTGATGGAGGTGCGGGCGTCCACCGCGAACACGGCGCTGCCGTTGGCCAGCGTCTGCGGGGCCGGGGCCAGGGGCTTCGGGTCGTTGGGCGTGGTGACGCGCACCTCGGGCATCACGGCGGGCGGGTTGGTATCCTGCGAGGGGCCGGAGCCTTCCGTGACCTTGTTGAAGAACAGGTCGGTCAGGAAAACGCCCGCGAACAGGGCCCCGGTGCCTATGGTGTGCTGGGAAGGCGGGCCGCTGCGGCCGGGCCAGGAGAGCGAGGAACTGCGGCACGGCGGGCTGACGGCGCACTTGCCCTCCGCCAGCGTCTGGCCGGGCAGCACCACTTCCAGCCGCACGGCGGTGGAGGCGTAGACCTTGAAAGAGTCCCTGGCCGCCGTGTTGTCGTTGCGGCAGACGCCGCCCGGGTTGCCGAAGCAGACGTAGTTGTCCCCCGCGTCCTGCGGGAAGACCTTGACCGAGGCGGCCGAAGTGCGGGTGACCAGGTTCAGCGGCAGCTGCTTGCTGCCGAAGTTCAGCGGCACGCTGTCGGAATCGATGTCGTAAATGTCGGAGGTTACGAGGTACACCGTGGGACCCACCGACAGGTCCTGGTAGACGTTCATGTACTTGTCCACCAGGTTGATGGTGGCCGTGAAGCCGGTGCCGGCGGTCTGCGTGGAGGCCGCCAAAGACTTGCCGCTGGCCCCCGCCAGGTAATCGCCCGAGCCGGGCAGCGCTATCTCTCCGGGCAGGATCAGCTGCAGGCCCACGGGGTCGGAGGGCCGCAGCGTGAACGTGGAGGATTTGGGATCGTCCACCAGGCCCGAGCCGCCGAAGTCCGTGGCGGACAGGTAATGGGTGGCCGCGCGGCGCATCGACAGGAAGATCAGGTCGGTATAGCCGTAGGTGGTGTTGACCGCCACGGTGGCCACCGAGGGGGCATAGGCGTCGGTGGGGGTGTTAAGTTTTACGTCCACCGGCCGGCCGGGCACCAGGTTGAAGTAATCGTCCACGACGCCGACGCGAACGCCGAATGTGCCGTCCACGGTCTGGGCCGAGGCCAGGCCGGTCTTGCCGTTGGAAGAGGACTGTCTGAAGCCCTCGCCCGGCAGCGTCAGCAGCAGGCGGCGCGGCACGCCGGGGCTCACGTTGACCACGCTGGTAAGGTCCTGGGCGAGCACGGGGCCGCCGGCCAGGCCCGGGGGAACGGTCTGCGCGGTAAGGGTGGTGGTGCCGGCCCGGATAGGCGTCACGCTGAAGGTCGCCGAGCCGGTCACGATCTGGGAAGCGGGCACGACTATGGCGGTCGGGTCGTCGGAGAGCAGGCGGATCTCCTGGCTGGCGCCGGGGGTCAGGTTCCAGAAAGCGTCGGTGATGTCCACCGTTACGGTGAAGGGCACGCCGGCCTGCTGCGCGGGGATCGGGCCGGTGCGGCCGTTGGTAGTGGACCCGGAGACCCGCGTCTCCACGGGCACCAGCGCGCGTATCCTGGTGGGCGTGTGAGGCACCAGCAGCAGGCCGCCGCTGACGGTGGTGCCGAGCGGCGGCACGGTGCCGCTGTTGTCGTTGACGGTGAGCGTCCTGGAGCCGGCCGTGCGCAGGAAGACGTTATTGATGGTGGCGCTGCCGTCCACCATGCTGTAGGCGTTGCCCAGCACGCCGTCGGCGGCGGGGCCGGCGAAGGTGTCGTTGGTAGTGACGCGCAGCGTCTTGTCGAGCGCGGCGTCGTCCACGCGGTTATAGCGCGAGTCGGCCGCGTAGACCTGCGCGTCGAAGTAGACGCCGGCGGTCTGCGTGGAGATCTCGCCTTGCACGCCGAAGGGCGCGACCACCTTGCCGGGCACCAGGTACTGCGTGGGCAGCAGCACGATCAGGCGGGAGGCCGCGCCGGGCACTACCGTTATGTTGTAGTCGGTGCTGGTGGACAGCTTGGGCTCTATCGTGTCGGCGTCGGCGGCGCTGATCACCAGGTTGGCGGTGGCCGCGCTGGGCAGGAAGCTCAGGATATCCGCCGAGCCGTTGGCCAGCGACTGGGCGGCGTGCGTGGACGCGTAGATGTCATTGGAGGTTATCTGTACGCGGCGGCCGTCGCTGACCAGGTTGCCGAAGTCGTCCACGGCGCGCACGGTGAGCGTATAGGTAGCGCCGGCTGTCAGAGGGCCGGCCGTGCCGGTCTTCCAGCCTATAGCGCCTTCGGAAGCCGCTTCGGTGGGCACCAGCAGCAGCAGGTGCCTGGCCGGGGCGGGGTCCACGGGAATGCCGGTCACGGTATCCGTGCTGAAGAAAGTGCCGGTCAGGCCGGTGTCCGTCACGCGCACCGACAGGCCGGGGGCCGGGTTGCGCGTGACCGGGATCACGGGGAAATCGGTGGAGCCGTTTATCAGGCTGCGCCGGTAAGGATCCTCGTGCATGCCGCGCGCCTGGATATTGGGGTCGTTGAGGAAATCTATCTGCACCTGCGGCGTGTTGGACGACTTGTCCGTCATGAACGGGGTAGTGCCGCGCACGACGTTATAGTATTCGTCCACCAGGTAGACGGTAAACTGCGCCGTGGCGCCGGCTGTCAGGTTGGCCGGGCCGCCGGACTTGCCGCCGGTGGACGGATTGGCGCCGTAGGGCGGCAGGCCGGGCTGCAGGCCCTGGCCGGGCGCGACAACGTGCAGCTTGACCGGCCTGTTCCACCAGACCCGCACGGGCGCAGGGGTGAAGTAGGAGGAGGTGGCCGAAGGCAGGGCGGAGCTCTCGGCTTTAATGGTATGCGTGCCCGCGGTCACCGGCGTGAAGATAAAGGAGGTGGCGCCGGCCGCCAGGGTATTGGAGTCCGGGTTGACGTCGTAGAGGTCGGTGGTGATGGCCGAGTAGACCTTGAAGGCGGCCGTGATGTCGGTGTTGTAGTAGGGGTCCACGCCGTAGACTTTCACCTGGAAAGTGGCGCCGGCGAGCAGATCGGAAGAGTTGCCCGTCTTGCCGAAGGGCTGCACGTCCCATTTACCCTGTACGCGGGTCTCACCGGGGAACAGGGCCAGCAGGCGGTCGGCCGTCTGCGCCACCACGGGCACCGCGGAAGAGGGGTTGCGGGCGTTGGTATAGACGCCGTGGCCGGAGGCGGACACGGTCCAGCCGGAACCCGTCGCGGAAACCAGCGTCCTGTTGACGGTGGTGGAACCGATGAAGTCCACGTAGCCGTCGGCCGAGAGGTTGTTGTTGTTCGGGTCGCTGTCAGCCAGGTAGACATGCGCCGCCGACGAGACCACGAGGTTCCAGTACTTGTCGGTCACCTGCAGCAGGAAAGGTACGCTGGAGCCGGCCGGCTTGGTGCGCGGCGCGCCGGTGCTGCCCTCCACCCCCACCTCGGTGCGGCCGGCCGAAGGCAGCTGGCCGGCGGGGTCGAAGTCCGCTATCACCTGCACGCGATCGGCGGTGGTCGGGTTCACCGTCACGCTGCGCGAGCCGAAGATAGCGGGGTTAACGCTGTCCTCGGAGCGCACGATGCGGTTGGCGCCGGCCTTGCGCATGCGGATCTGGAAGAGCTTGACGCCGTAGTCGCTGGGCTTGAAGACGTACTGCTTGGGCAGGCCGCGGTAGTCGTCCGGCACGTCGTCGTTGTCCATCATCTCGGGGCCGCCGGGCATGCCGTCGGCGTAGAAGTTAACGGTACCCTGGTAAGCGCGCGCGGTGCTGCCGGTGCCGTTCGCGCCGTCCTTCGCGGTGACCTCCAGGTTGATGTCCGAGCCGGCGGACATCGGGTTGGCCGACACCGTCACCAGGAAGCTCTGCGCCGGGGCGGCGATGTAGAATTTGGGGCCGGAGTCCACGATGCTCTCGGTGTTGCCGGCGTTGTCGGTCACGCGCACCCAAGAGGAATAAGATTCGCCGCGCACCCAGCAGGTGTGGGCCGCGCGCTCGGTGTCGTCGTCGCAGACCAGGCCGGTGAACTGCCAGTTGCCCAGGGAATCCGTGAACTGCGCCGGCACCCAGACTTCGCCGCCGGCGGAGGGCGTCCAGGTGGAGCCGTTCCAGAAATAGCCGGTGTCGTCGTAACCGCCGGCGTTGATAGGGCCGCCCGAAGCCAGCATCGGGTCGGCGTCCTGGAACACCAGCACCTCGATCTTGCCGCGATGCCAGGGCTTGGCGGCCTCGGGGTAGACGCCGGAACCCGTGCCGTCGATGCCGGTGGTGAAGCCGGGGTCGGAGGAATTGCCGACCAGGGCCTTATTGTCGTTGTACACCATCGTATTGACGGGGTTGACCACCACCGACTGCGGCTCGGTGGTGTCGTAGAGGAAGCGCGACTGGCCGGGGATATTCTGCACGTTGCCGATGGAGTCCGTGGCGGAGGACCTGACCAGGTAATGGCGCTTGTCGGCCAGCGCTAGCATGCCGCTGCTGTAGGTCCAGGAGGACGGGTACAGGTTGGACACGTCCAGCCAGGTCTCTGGGTCGTTGACGAACCCGGTGGAGCCGTCGAAGTATTTGGGGCCGCCCGCTTCGTCGAGCACGCGGATGGAGACCTTGGCCGAGGCCACCGTGGTGACCGCGTCGGCCGAGGTGCCGTGCAGGAACGGCAGGTTGCTGGCGTTATAGGCGGTCTCGGGGCCGGGCTGCACCGGCGCGGACAGCGGCGGCACGTTGTCGAACCGGAAGGTGCGCGTGGAGAGCGACATCTCCTGATTGGTGGTGGCGTCCACGGCGCGCGTCACGATATAGAAGGTCTTGCCGTTGCCGGTATCTCCGCCGCCCAGGCCGTCGTGCGTGCCTTCCTTCCAAGCGAAGTTGTTCGCGCCGGGGTTGGCAAAGTCGAAAGTGACGTCGTTGTAGTCCCAGTGGTTGGTGACGTCCTTGCCGCCGGGGCCGTTGGCTATTGACCACCAGCCGGTGTCGGAGGCGGACCAGTGCGGCACGGTGGGCTGCCAGTAGTAGGTGGCGGGGCCGGAGAGATACCACATCCGGATACGCACGTCGTTGACGAGCGAGGTCAGGTCGTACGACGTGCCCGTGATGGAGGTCATCGAGGAATAGAGCGCCCCGTCCACGGGCGGGAAGGTGATGCGGGAGGCCGGCGCCACGTTGTCGAAGCTGAACGTGGAGGAGGTCACCGTGAAGTTGCCGGCGCGGTCGAGCACCTTGGTCTCCACGCGCAGGCCGCTGTCGCGGTTGGGCCAGGCCAGCGCGGCCGAGTCGTAGCGCCAGTTAAAGACGCCGCCGGCGGACGCGGAGTCCACTGAAACGTTCCAGATCTCGGGGAAGCCGACGCAGGCGTCGGCGTTGCCCACCCAAGACAAGGTCCTGGGCAGGCCGCCGCAGGTCCCGGAATCCAGCCAGTAGCGGTTCAGCGTAATGTCATACACCCTTACGCGCGGGAAATCCACGTTAAAGACGTCATTTGCGGTACCCGACACCTGCGGCAGGGTGATGTGCCTTGCGCCGTTAAGGGGCGTCAGGATGCCGGCCGTGGGGCTGGACACGTCGAAGCGGAAGGTATTGACCGCCGTGGGCGTCTCGGTGTTGCCGGCCACGTCGTAGGCGCGCGTCATCACGGAATATAACTTCCCGTCCTCGAGGCCGGAGGAATTGTCGGAAGGCGGCAGCTGGGCGGCCTTGGTCCAGGGCGAACCGCTCACTGCCAACAGCCAGGTATCCGCGCCCCAGGTAGTGCCGGTCCAGTATTCGCCACTCTCACGCTGTATCCTGATCTGCGAGCCGATGGTCACGGCCGAGGCGGAAGGGTTGGAATTCACGTCCTGCGCGGTACCGGTGACGGCGGCCAGCGCTTTCAGGAAAGAGCCGTCGACCGGGGTCACCGGGCGCGACAGGGGCGGCGCGACGTCGTAGCGGACCACGGTGGCCGACGGGGGCGGCAGGGCGTTGCCGGCCAGGTCGTCCGCCGTCACGTAAATATTGTAGTTCTTGTTGTCCGTCAGCGGCGGCGCGGCGGCCGTCCACGCGTAGCTGGGACCGGCGCCCGTGATGACGGCCGTTATCCACTTGGCGGTGGGCGAGTTGAAGGTAGAGGGCTGCGTATCGTAATAGAGGCCGGAGTCCACCTCCTGCACCGCGATGGACGCGGAGCGGATAGTGAACTCTTCGTACGCGGTGCCGGCCACGGTGGCCAGCGCTTTCAGGTTGCCGCGTGAATCCGGCAGGCTGTACGGGTAGGTGACCACGGCGTCGGGCCACGTAGTGTCGTAAATAAAGGTCAATTCAGAGACGGCGGTTTCGACATTGGGCGGCGCCACGTCGTCGGAGGCGCGCACCTTGATGCGGTAGGTGTAGCCGTCCCGCAGGTTCGGGGCCTTGAAGCTCCAGGCGGTGCCTACATAGGTGGTTTCCAGAGAAACGGCGCTCAGGGGCTGGAAGGTCTCCGAGGTGAGCGTGAAGGTGCCGGGGAAGAGGCCGTTCCAGTGGCCGGCGGCCGGCGTAACCTCGGCGATGGAGATCTCGAGCTGGGCCAGGGTAGAGATGCCGGCCAGGTTATCGGCGGCCGTGCCGGTTATGAACGGCAGCGTGCGCACCCGCAGGTTCTGCGTCGGGTAGGTCACCCTGGAGACGGGATTGGTGTGGTCGTAGATGACGTTGGCGTTGGCGACCGGGGCAGAAACGTTGGGCGTCGGGATGGCGTTGTCCCGCGCGCGGGCCTTGAAGGTGTAAACCCGGTCCTTGTTGGCCTCTATGGCGCCAGCGAGGCCGCCCGGGTTGTAGGTCCAGGTGCCCGAGGACGGGCCCACCACGGTCCAGGCTATCGCGTTCTTCCAGGAGGTGGCGTCGGTGAGCGTGTAGGAAGAGAAAGTGACGGCCCCGTCGTAGTAGTAGGTATCCCCCAGGTAGAGGTAGGAAACCTGCACTTCCACGTTGTTCTGGTTGGCGATGCCGGAATTGGTCTGCCAGTTGGGGTCGTTGGCCGTGCCCGACACCTGTACCACGGAGGAGATCTTGCTGTTGGCCGCGGGGGTGATCACGGCCAGCGAGGGCGCGGTCTTGTCGGTCGTGAAGGTGACCGAGGAGCCGTTGCCGGAGAAGAGCGACTGCACGTTGCCGGCCCTGTCGGAAGCCTCCGCCCACAGCGTGAAGGAACCGTCGTCGGCCCAGGCCGGCACGGCGGACAGCGACCAGGAGGATTCGTGCACCGCGGCGTCGGCCCAGACCAGCGGGCTGGAGTTCCAGCCGCCGCCGTCCCAGTACTGCGCGAGCTTGTTGTCGCGGATGCGCACCTTGACGCCGGAGATCTGCACGCCGGGCTGCTGGCCCACGTTGACGAGCACCAGGTCTTCGACCAGCGTGCCGCTGGCCACGCTCACGCCGGAGCGGCTCTGGCCGGGGGCCACGGAGGAGACCACCGCGGTGGGGACCGTCACGTCGAAGCTGAAGAGGTTGGCGGCGGAGAAGTCGGATTCCGTGCCCTCGAAGGCGCTGTTATTATAGGTGGTGTCCAGCGCCTTGGCGCGGGCGCGGTACTGCACGCCGTTGGCGTAGGCCGCCGTCGGGTAGGAGACCACGTACTCCCACGAGGACGCGGCCACGAAATAGGCGCCCTGGTTGCCCGTCTGGTTCCAGCTCGGCGTGAAGGCGGAGGAGGCGTTATCCCAGAATTTGCCGGAGTCCGGGCCGTTGACGGCCTGCAGCTCGCCCCAGACCTTGTTCACGCCGGAAGCCGGCGGGCTGACCGCGGGCGGGTCCTGGGCGGTACCGCCCAGGCGCGGCAGCGCGTTGTAGTAGGCCTGCGCGGCCGCCGGCAGCTGCACGGCCGCATCGGGCTGGGCCGTGTCGGAATAGACCTGGTTGACGGCCGGGCCGACCTCGTAGACGTCGGAGTAACTGACGCCCACCGAGCTGAAGGTGTAGGAGGACCCGCTCACCAGCGGCGGCAGGTTGGTGCTGTAGGTCCAGACGCCGCCGCCGGGCGGCACCGCCACGGAGACGCTGGAAACGGCCGCCTGCCAGGCCGGGGTGGAGAAGTTCCAGTACCAGTTGTCGCTCACGCGGCGCACTTCCAGGCCCAGGCGCTTGGCGTCCGCGTTGGCCGTACCGCTCACCTGCGTCAGCGCCTTGTAGAACTTCAGGTTCTCCGGTATGGTGACGCGCGTCGCCGAGGGCGGCGGCATGAAGCGGAAGCGGCGCGATCCCCAGGTCAGCTCGCCGTTGTTAACGTTGTCGGCCGCGCTGGACTTGATCACGTAGTAGCAGTAGGCGCGGAAGACTACCCCCGAGGCGTTGTAGGTCCAGGTATTGTCGCCGGAATTGTAAGCGCTGACCCCGAGCCAGGCCTCGCCGGGCTGCCAGCCGGAGAGCCCCCAGTACCTGGAGTTATTGAGCGGATCGGTGCAGGTATTCTCGGGCGCCTGGGAAACGTCCTGCTGGATGCGGATCTGCACGGTGGAGATGCCGGCTGTAAAGTCCGCCGCCGTGCCGGCGATGCTGCTGACCACCATGTAGAAGGCGTTCTCCGTGGGCGGCGAGGTTATGGCGGAATCGGGCTGCATCAGGTCCAGCGTGAAAGTGGAATAGTTAAGGGCGAAAGCCGAATAGTTGCCGGCCCTGTCTGTCGCTTTCGCGCGCAGCAGGAAGGTGGCGCTGGAGCGCCCGACGGCCCAGGAGTCGCTGCCGGCGGCCTTGTTCTGGGGCAGCGCCGTCACGGTCCAGTTAGCGGAGGCGGCGGTGACGCTGGAAACATAGCCGGCCTGCCACAGGCCAGTGTTGAAGTTCCAGTAGCGGTTGGGCTTGGCGTCGGTGTCGGTCAGCTCGTATTCTATCGTCGACAGCGCCGACGGTATGCCGCCGCCCGCCACGGGATCCTGCGCGGTGCCGGTCAGCGCCGAGACGGTCTGCCTGTAGGACAGGTGCGCGGGCTGGGCGATACCGGCCAGCGGCGTGCTGAAGTCCACCAGGAAGGTGGCGGTGGCGTAGAGGACCTCGGTGTTGGGGCCGCCGTTGACCGGCTGCGTGTTGTCCAGCGCCTGCGCCTGCACCTCGAAGCGGTAGCCGTCGGCGCTGTTGGCGCCGGTGAAGGCGCTGGCGGGAATGGATTTCAGCCACGGGCTCAGGGCGCCGTCGACGGCCATGAAATTCCAGACGCCGACGCTGGTGGTGGTCCAGGTATTGAGGCCCCAGTGATAATAGGTGCGAGCGCTCAGGGAGTCCAGGCGCGAGATGCGCATGCTGACCGAGGCCAGCCCGGACGCCACGCCCATGCCCGGGTCCGCCGCCGTGCCGGTTACGCCGGCGATAGGCGAGTTGAGATAGGCGCCGTCGGCCGGGTAGGTCACAGAGGAAACGGGCACGATCGGGTCCAGCGTGAAGAGGATCTCCGGGTTCAGCGGGGCCGCGGCGCCGGGCCGCGACCGGTTGCCGGCCAGGTCCTTCGCCCGGATATAGAGGCGGTATTGCAGCGAGGCGTTGGAAGCCAGCAGCGCGTTGAATTCCGCCACCAGGGCGGGGTCGGTAAGGCTCCAGACGCCGCCGCCGAGGGTGTCGGCGTTGCGCCAGTGAACGGCCTCGTTCCAGCTGGCGGCGGGGTCCCAGCCCGTGCCGTTCCAGTAGGTCAGCAGCGCGTTATCCTGCACGGCTATCTGTATGCCGGTGGCGGGGTCCAGGGCGCTGTACTGCTCGAGGAAGGTGCCGGAGATGGAGGGCAGGGCCGTGTAGGCGCGGTTGTTGCCCGGCATCGTTATCGTGGCCGTAGGCGCGGAATTGTCGTAGCAGAAGGAGCGCTCCTGGTACAGCTCCTGGTTGAAAGCGCGGTCCGTGGCGCGCGAGCGCACGGTATAGGTCGAGCCCTCGGTCAGCGCAGGGGGCCAGGTGTCCCCGCCGGAAGGGTAGGACCAGTTGGCGCCGGAGATTATATTCACGCCTATGACGCCGTCGGGCACCTGCGCCACCGGGGTCAGGGTCGCGCTGCGCCAGTTGCCGGCGCCGGCGAAAGCGGAGCCGTTAAATGTGTTGCCGGCGGTGTCGGCGATCTGCACGTCCACGCCGTTGGGCGCGAGGCCGCTCATCGCCTCCACGGCGGGGGCGGCCACCCAGTCCGACGCGCCGCCGGAGAAGACCGCGGCGCTGGAGGCGTTGTGGAAGGGGTGCGAGGGCGCGGTGATAGTGCTCGACGCGCGGTTGGTATCGAAGATCAGGTCGCGGGCGTAGACGCCGTCGGGCACCACGTTGCCGGCGTTGTCCGTGGCCTTGAGTTCCACGCGGAAGCGCTTGTTGAGCGGCCAGGTGGGCGGCGTATAGGACCAGGAACCCACGCCGGAGACGGCCAGCCAGGAAGAAGGCGTCACCTGCCAGGCCGACCCGTTCCACTTGGGTTTCACGGCGCCGCTCTCGGAGAGGTTAGAGATCTGGGTGAGCACCGGCGGGACTATGCCGGCGGGACTGTCCACCGAGCTGCCCAGCAGGTCGCCGGTGGCGCGGGTGGGCCCGTAGAAGGCGCTGGCGGCGGCCATCGGCGTGGAGATGACGATGGACGGGTAATTGAAGTCAGAGGTCACCTTTATCGAGGAGAACGCCTCGGCGTTGCCCGCCTTGTCCAGGCCGGCCACGGCGATGAAGTACTCGTGGTTATCCGTAGAGATGGTGGGCGGATCATAGGTAAGCGGCGGGTAGCGCCACGTGATGGTGGAGGCGGAAGAGGTGTAGTCCACCGGCAAGTCGGTGACCGTCATGGAACTCCAGCCGAGGGCGGCGGTACCGCGCCAGTAATAAACGTCGCCGGAGAGCACGTGCGAGATGCGCAGTTTCAGGCCGCCGGCCGCGGCCAGGCCCGACAGGCCGCCGAAGCTGGTGCCGGAAACCTCGGCCAGGCCGGCCTGGATGAAGCTGTTCGCCGTGGGCGTGGAGACCCTGGAGGTGGGCGGCGTGCCGTCCACCACGAAATTGTGCACGGTCCAGGGGTTCTGCTCGTTGCCGCCGCGGACGTCCATGGGCTCGGCTTTGTCGAAGGCGCGCACGCGCAGCGTATAGTCGCGGTCGGAGACCCAGTTGGCGCCGTCGAAGGGATAGCGCCAGGTATCGGAGCCCACGGCGTTCTGCCAAGCCCCGTCGAAGGTGACGGTCCAGGAGCTGAAGGCCGAGCCGGTCCAGTAATAGGTGGTCTCGCCTGCCAGGTAGCTCAGGTGGATCTGCGGCGTGCTGAGGAGCACGCCCACGAACGGCAGCGCCGTGTCGGCCGCGCTGCCGTTAAAAGCGTTATTGCCGGTCAGGCCGCCGGGCTTGTACTGCTGCTGGTGCAGCGGCTGCGTGATCACCGAGGTGGGCGGCGTCCTGTCCCAGATGAAGGTCCTGGAGGAGACGCCGTCGGTAAAGCCGGCCTGCAGGTTGGCGGCGAAGTCCAGCGCACGCACGTTCACCACGTAGTCCTTGCCTGACCCCAGCGCCGACTCCAGGTTGGGGTGGGCGTAGGACCAGGTATCCGTGCCGACGGCCACGTTGAATGTGGAGGCGGAGATGGCGAAGCCGCCCGAACCGTGCTCCCAGCGCTTGTCGGCCTGCACGTCGTAGATCTGCACCTCCACGGTGCGCAGGTCGGACTTGTAATTGGGCGAATACACGCCCAGCGGGTCGTAGGCGGTGCCGTTGAGGCCCGTCAGACCGCGCAGGACCTGCCTGTTGCCGGGGAAAGCCAGGTAGCCTGACGGCGGGGTAGTATCGAACAGCACCTGGTACGAGGCCATGCTGCTCTCGTTGTTCTCGACGTTGCCGGCCTTGTCCTTGGGCAGCAGCAGCACCCGGTAGCGGCGGCCGTCCTGCAGGGCGGGATTTACCTGGGTGGCGGTGGACCAGTTAACGGTGATATCCGGGGTGTAACTGGTCTCCAGGCTGACGCTGTTGACCGAGAAACTCGAGCCGGTCCAGTAGTAACCGTTCTCCACGTCCTTGATCCTGATATAAACGGCGCCGCCGAAGCCCTGCTGCAGCGAGGGCTGCGTTATGTTGGTAGGGTCGCTCGCGGTGCCCCAGATCGCCGGCATCAGGTTTATGTTCGGAACGCTCGGGGACTGCACGACGCCGACCGGCTTGGTATTGTCTATGACCATGCGCCGCTCGGCGTTGTCGCCGGCCTCGGCGGCCGAGTTGTAAGGCGTGACGGTGACCGTGTAAGAGGCGTTGTCCACGGTGAAGGCCGCGGGGCCGTTGATGGCCTGCACCCAGGCGCCGCCGACGTGGCTGACGTAGGTATAGGTGTCGTAGCTGACCCACGACAGCGTGGGCTCGTACCACCAGGCCGTCGCGCCCTTGTCGCGCCGCAGGCGCACCTGCACGCTGTCGGCGTCGCGCAGGTTGGAGCCGCTGCCCTTGATGTTGAGCATGTCGGCCGCCTTGAAGTTGCGGTCGTCGGGACCCATCGGGGTGTCGATGTAGGCCACGGGCCGCGGGGTCTTCAGCAGGAAATTCGTGTCCACGTTCTCGAACGCGCCCATCGACTTCTCGTTGTTGCCCTTGTCTATGGCCAGCGCTATCACGTCGTACTGGCTCTCGTTGATCCACGGGACCCCGGAGGTGTTCCAGGTCCAGGTGCTGGGCTGCGCCGGGTCGGAGTTGTAAGCCACGGTGGCCGTGGTGAACCAGATGCGGCTGTTCGGGTACAGGCCGCCGGGGCAGGCGGCGAAAGTATTGGTGACATTGTCGTAGCAGCGCGGCGCGCCGGTGCCGGTGTTCTGGCGCAGCGAGACCCTGACCATCCAACCGGCCTTCAGTTCGCCGGGGTAAGTGTCGTGCGCCGTACCGGAGATCGCCGACACCGAGGCCACCTCGCCTATGGGCACCAGCGCGCGGGAGGTGGGCGGCGTGGTGTCGCCGGTAAAGTAGTTGGTCGTGTACTGCGTTTCCATCTGGCCCAGGATATCGCGCACGCGGCTCATCGCGTAATAGGTGGTGCCGTCCTGGATGGCGCCGCCCGGCAAGCTGTAAGTCCAGGTGCCGGAGGAGGCGCCGGCAAAGACCGCCGCCTTCCACTGGCGGGAAGGCTGCGTAAACGCCCCGCCGTCCCACCACAGGTTGCCGCGCAGTTCCTGCATGGCCACCTCGACGCCGGCGGCGAAAGTGCTGATGCCGGCCTCGTAATTCTGCGGCGCGGTGAAGGCCCTGAGATATTCCACGGAATCGTCCGCGGTGCCGTTGATGGCGGGTACGGCGCCGATGAAGCTGTTATGCACCGGGAAGGCCACCTTGGAGGTCGGCGTGGTCATGTCCACGAGGAACGTGAAGCTGGAGTAGTACGCCCCGGAGACGTTGTTGAGGGCCTGGTCGCGGGCGTAACTGAAGAGCGTGTACTCGTAGCCGTCCTCCTGGGAAGCCGGGCTGACCACCTTGCTCCAGCTCAGGATGCCGCTGACGCCGAAAGTGTCGCCGGCGGCGGCGGCCCAGTTGTTATTGATGAAGCTCCAGTAGCTGTTGTCGGAGCGTTTGAGCTTCAGGCGGACCTCGCTGACGCCCGCTGGCTCGATGCCGGCGTCGAAGGCCGTGCCGGCTATCAGGCCGGTGGAAACGGCCAAAGCGGCGGCGTTCGGCACCGTGAAGTTGGTGCTCGGCAGCGTGGCGTCGTAGGTGAAGTAATAAGCGGCGGAGTTATCCGCGTTCAGGTTGGCGTCCACCTGCGCCTTGGAGGGCGAGGCCTGCCAGTTGCCGGCCTTGTCCCAGGCGCGGGTCCAGACCGAGATCTTGTGGCTGTCCACCGTGACCAGCGAGGGCAGGGCCAGCGACCAGGCGCCGTTGGCGTAAGCGGCGGTGCTCCAGTTGACGTGGCTCACGGAGCTGTCGTCCCAGGAATTGGTCTCCCAGTTCCAGGTGGCGTTGAAGCTGCCGCGCGCCTTGACCAGCACGTGCACCCCGGCGATGACGCCGGTGTCCGTCACCACGCCGTAAAGCATCGGGGCGCTGCTCTGGAAGGACACATTGACGGGAGACGTCGTGACAGAGATCGGGGCCTCGTTGTCGAACTGCACAATCCGGCCGGCCTCGGCGGGGATATCGGCCGTCTGCGGCTCGCCGACCGCGGGACCGAACTCTTTATTGAGGGCCAGGTCGTAAGCGTAGGTCACGAAGCGGTAGTTCTGCCGCTTGTTGGTGGCTATGGCCGACTGCAGCCCGGCAGGCAGCGCGTAGGTCCAGTTTACTCCGGGCTGACCCATGCTGTAAGGCGAGGTGTCGACGTAAGCCTCGAACCACGCGGGCGCCGGCTGGTCGAAGGCCGAGCCGCTCCACCAGTCGCCGCCTACCAGGCGGATGGCGACCTTTACGGTGTAGGTGCCGAGGGCGGACTCATAGACGCGCGCGGCGTAGCGTTCGTCGCTGGCCTGGCCCGAGACGAAGGGTATGGCGGTCACGAACTCGTCGGCCGGCGCCAGCACCGTGGACGTGGGTTTCTCCAGGTCGTATTTGACCGTGACGGCGGCGATGGCGGAATCGTTGCCGGCCAGGTCCGAGGTCCTGGCCTGGACGTAGTAGCGGTGGTCGTTCTCCAGCGGCAGGTCCCCGTCGTTCCAGTTCCAGGCGGCCGGGGTGCCCTGCGCGGGCAGCCACAGCGTACCGGCGCAGGCGGAGAAGGCGTTCCCGTCGAAACACTGGGAGATCTCGAGGTCGGAGATGGATACGGCGGCGGTGCTGGGCCCGGTGAAAGGCGCCGTCTGCGCGCTGGAACCGGTGCCGGCCAGGGGAGTGGAAACGAACACCCTGGAATAGGTGCGGGCGAGCGGGAAAGACAGCGAGGCCAGCGGCGGCGTTATGTCATACGTTACCGTATAAGTGGAGTAGACCGAGGAATAATTTCCGGCGTAGTCCAGCGAGCGGGCCACGGCCGTATAGGCCAGGTCGTCCTGCAGCATGGCGGCCGGCACAGTGTAATACCAGGAGGTGGGCCCCAGTTTGGCCGTCGTGATCCAGTATTCCCCCGCCTGCCAGACCGAAGAGGCGTGGTTCCAGTAGCGCTCGCTGCCGACGGCGCCGGTGGAGATCTTGAGCTCGGTGCGGTTGATGCCCGAGATGTCGGCCGAGGCCGTGCCGCCTATGCCCGGCAGCGCCCGGACGGCGTTCTCCGTAGGCGTGGTGACAAGGACGGCCGGCGGCGTATTGTCCACTATAAAGTAGCGCACGTTGGCGCCGCGCGCCTGCGGGTTCTCCCAGTTGCCGTCCCCGGAGTCGTCGGCCAGGCGCGCGTCGTCCATGGTCTTTATCTCGACCTTGTACTCGCGGTCGGTGGCGTCCCAGTTCACGTCGGTCAGGTAGACCCAGGTGCCGCCAGTTCCGGCCGGCGTCACCTGCACCGGCTGCCAGGCGGCCTCGGCCCCGCTCAGGGTGAAGTTGGGCGGAGTCCAGTACCAGGTGTCGTTGCCCTGCAGGTAGGACAGGCGGATGCGGCCGTCGCTCAGGCCGGCGTTGTTCTGGCTGTAGGCGTTGTCGTTGGCCGAGCCCTGCAGGCGGGTGCTGGTGGCGCCCTTGCCGATATTGGCCGGCCTGTAGCGGCCGTTCACGCCGTCCAGGTCATCGGCCGGCAGCGTGAAGAGCGAGGCCGGCGGCATCTTGTCCATCTTGATCACGCGCGAGGAGACCGGCGCGGAGAACTGGTCCTGCTCGTTGCCGCCCACGTCGAGGCCCTTGGCCAGCACCAGGTACGCCAGGCCGCTGGTGCCTGCGGTAAAGCGGCTGTCGAGGCCGGAGGGCGCGTACATCCAGCTGGTGGCGTCCGGCGAGAGGAAGCCGCTGGTATTGCCCTTCAGGGCTATCCAGACCGGAGCCGCGCCGCCGGCCAGGAAGTCGGTGCCGTTGAACCACTGCGGCGGGGTGTCCAGCTGCTGCACGGCTATATAGACCTCGGAGTTCTGGAAATTGTCGAGCGCCGTGCCGGAAAGAGCTGCCAGCTGCCGCACGCCGCTGGCGTTGGCGTCCTGCGGCGCGCCTATGTTGGCGGTAGGCGACGTGATGTCTATAGTGAACTGGAAAGGCGCGGCGGAACCGTTGTTGCCGGCTTTGTCCGTGGCCACCAGTTCCACCACGTAGGTATGGTCGGGTTCGAAGGCCCGGCCGGCGGAGAAATAGTCGGTGGTATAGGTGAGCAGGCCGGTCTTCAGCGTATCGTTCCAGTTCAGCGAGGCCGTGAGGTTGGTGAACGGCGGCGCCGCGGCGGTGAAGGTGGAGGCCTGAGTGTTCCAGAACTCCTCAGCGCCCTGGCGCTTGACCCTGAAGTAGGCGGAAACCACGGTGCCGGGGGAGGTATCGGCCACGGTGCCGGCCAGCGCGCCCAGGGAGCGCAGGTAGACCTTGTTGGGCATGGTGACGCCGGCGGACGGGTTGGTGATGTCCAGCACGAACTCGCGGCCGAGGGCAGGCGTTTCGGCGAGGCCGTTGGTGTGGGAGGCCTTGGAGGCCACGCTATAACGCCTGTTGCCGTTCCACGCCGGCACGGTCAGGGCCCAGCCGGGACCCGGGAAGGTATTAACCCCGACGTAGCCGGGAGTGACCGCCCAGGCGGTGGTGGTAGAGACCCAGCTCACACCGCTCCAGACCAGGTCGTCGTTGCCCTCGCCCAGCTTAAGGTCGGGGCCGTAATCCAGTATGCGCACGGCCACGGTGGTGGCGTAGACGGCGGTACCCAGGATGGACGGTATGGTGTCGGCCCGGTAATGCGGCACACCGGCGGGCGGGGTATTGATGGAGGAGACCGGCGGCGGCGGGAACAGCTTGAACTGTATCAGAGCGGAATCGGGCAGGGCCTGGCCCGGCTTGGGGACCTCGTTGGCGGCCTGGTCCACCGCCTTGGCGAAGATCTGGTACTGCACGCCGGTCATCTCGGTGTACCAGGTGGGCGAGGACGGCCCGGTGGCCTGCCAGGAACCGCCGGCCACGGTCGTCGCGTCGTAGAATTTCTCCGTCCCCAGGTCCCAGGCGCCTGTGACGTTGTTCCAGTACTTGCCGGCGCAGACGCTGTCCACGCAGTAGTAAGAGATGCTCACCTTGTCCAGCGTGCCGGGCGCGAAGTCGGAGGCGGAACCGGAAATAACGGTCAGCTCGGAATGCACGTCTACGCCGTGCGTCGGGTAGGTCACGGTGGAAACGGGGTTAGTGAAGTCGGCCTTGACGGCCGTGGCGGTGGCGTAGACCAGCTGGTAGTTGCCGGCGCGGTCGCGCGCCCAGGCGTCCACCTCGTAGGTCTCGCCGCTCTGCCACGGCGCGGTATTGAGCTGCCACCAGGTGCCGCCGGAGCTGAGGGTGCCGTAGCCCAGCACGCTGTTCTCTATGGCGCCTACGGCCCAGGAAGACCCGGCTATGCTCCAGTACTTGCCGGCCTCGGCGCCGGCGGTCTGCTTAATGCGCACCTGGATATCGTAAACGCGCCCGTTGGGGCGGTCGAAGGAGCCGCCGGTGATCTTGCCGGTCTGGCTGATATAGCCGTTGTTGTACGGGTAGAAGATGGCCGCCGTCGGGCGCGTGACGTCGTAGATGAACGAGGATTTCAGCCCGTAGCCTTCCTGGTTAAGGGCGGCGTCGCCGGCGTTGGTACGCACGTAGAAGATCCTGCCGTCATTGCCCGCGAACATGGCCGGGTTGATGTCCCAGGTCCAGTTGGCGTAGGGAGAGTTGGCGCTGAGCTGCTGCGGCGTGGCGCTCCAGCCGTTGACGCCGTTCCAGTACCAGCCGTCGGAGTCGCGCGTAACGTAGAGGGACAGTTCCGAAACGCCGGAAGAGCCGGGGTCGTAGCTGGTGCCCTGCACCTGGCCCGGCAGCGTGTTGAGGTGCTGCGCTTCGGAAGGCACCGTAACGGTGGAAACGGGGGCCTCGCTATCGTAGAGGAACGTCGCCGTGGTATAGACGGTGTCGTAGTTGCCGGTTATGTCTACCGCGCGGGCGCGGATGCGGTAGGAGGCGCCGCTGGTCCAGGTGGAATCCTGGATGTTATAGGACCAGGTGGAAGAGGTGGTCCAGACGGTCTCCGTGACGGGCAGCCAGGGCGCGGCGTTCTCCTGCGCGCCGGGCGCAGACCAGGGCGGGTTCAGCGCCGGGTTGTAGTATTTATTCAGCGAGGTCATGAACACCGTGATGCGGGTGCTGGCCACCTTCAGGTTGTCGCCGGAAGTACCGCCTATCACGGGCAGGCTGTTATAGCTGGGCAGCACCGGGGCGGTGAAGTAGCTGACCGGCTTCTCGTTGTCGTAGCGGATCGTGACGCCGTTGGCGGGCGGCACGTCGGTATCCAGCGGCTGGCCGCTGTTGGGCCCGTATTCCGGGTTGAGCGCCAGGTCGTAGGAGAAGGGCACTATGCGGTACTGGGAATTCTGGTTCAGCGGGTTGGTCAGGTAAGTGACCATGCCGCTCGGCAGGGAATAGACGAATTTGCCGGTATTGATGCCAGTGGTGGTCAGGTTCGCCTCGTACCACTTCGGGTCGGTTCCGGTGAAGTCGGTGTCGTTCCACCACCCGAGCTCGGCGCCGGTCAGGCGCTTGAGGGCCACCTTCACGGTATAGGTGCCCAGGTCGGCCCGGTAAGTGTCGGCGAAATCCGCGGCCGTGCCGAGGATCTGCGTGAAGCCCGTGGTATAGCCGGTCAGGGGATAGGTGATCGTGGAAGTAGGCGTGTTGAGGTCGTACTTCACGGTCACGGCGGAAGGCGCGGACTCGTTGCCGGCGAAGTCGACGGCCTTGGCCTCTATCTTGTACTGGCGGTTGCCGGAGAAGGTCAGGAAGGCGCTGTTGTAGGTCCAGTTCGCCGGGGCGCCCTGAGCCGCCAGCCAGAAAGGACAGGCCACGAAGAACGAGCCGTTAAAACAGGTGGTGTTGCCCAGGTCGGTGATCTGCAGAGTGACCCCGCTGACCTTGGCGTAGGTCTCGGCCTGGTCGTCCTGGTTGGACGTGCCGGCGAGAGGCGTGGAGAGTTTGATGCCGGAATAGGCGACGCCCTGCGCCGGGTGCGCGACGGCCACGTACGGCGCCACCGTGTCGTACACGAACGTGTAGGTGGAGTAGAGCGAGGAATAGTTGCCGGCGTAGTCCTTGCTGCGCACGTCGGCGGTATACGCTTTGTCGTCGACCAGGATAGACCCGGGCAGCGTGTAATACCAGGAGGTCGGCCCTTCTTTAGTCGTCTGTATCCAGGTCTCTACGGTCTCGGTCCAGGCGGAGCCGCTCCAGTAGCGGATGCCGGTGCCCGTGCCGGTGGAGAGCCGTATCTGCGTGAATTCGTGGCCGGCCAGGTCCGCGTTGGCGGTGCCGTAGATCGTGAAGGGCGTCTTCTGCGCCAGGGCCGTAGGGGAGGTGATCAGCACCGCGGGCGGCGTGCCGTCCACTATGAAGGTCCTGGTGGTATAGGCCGTCTCCCAGTTGCCCTCCCCCCCGTCGTTGGGCAGGCGCGCGTCGTCCATGGCCCGGGCCTGCAGGCGGTACTCCCGGTCCTGGGCCGGCCAGTTTATCGCCGTGTAATAGTCCCATGACCAGCTGGGAGCCGCGCCGGAAAGGTCCGCGTCGGCCCAGGAAGTGACCTCGGTCACGGTCCAGGAACTGAAGGCGGCGCCGGTCCAGTAATAGGTGTCTCCGGACTGCAGGTAGCTGAGGCGCACCTGCACCGTATTCACGCCCGCGCTGGTGGAAGCGGGCAGGTCGAACGCGGAACCGCGGAAATACGAGCCGGCCTGGCCTATCGCGAGCGGGTGGTAGCGGCCGGTAACCCCGCCGGCGTCGTCGACAGGGCGGGAGATGGAGGAACCGGGCTTTTCCTTGTCCACGCGGACGATGATGGAGGAGACGCCCACGCCGAACTGCGTCTGCAGGTTGCCGGCGGTATCGGAGGAACGGACCAGCACGAGGTAGTTGAAGCCGGAAGCGAAGTCGTCGTCGAGGCCGGCCGGGGCGTAGGCCCAGCTGGTGGCGTCCGGGGACAGGAAGCCGTTGGCGCCGGTGATCCTTATCCAGCTCGGGTTGTCGCCCGACACCGTGAAGTCGGAGCCGCTGTACCAGCGCTGCGGGTCGGCGTACTTGCGGATGGCGATGTCCACCGCGGCGTTGCTGTAGGCGTCCTGCGCGGTGCCGGAGAGGGCGGGCAGCGTGCGTACGCCGTTGCCGTTGGCGTCGCCGGGCGAGGAAATGCCCGCCGACGGAGGGGTCCTGTCCACCACTATGCGTTTGCCGATGCCGGGCGGGATATCGGCCGCCTGCGGCTCGCCGGAATTGGGGCCGAACTCGCGGTTGCTGGCCAGGTCGTAGGACCACGGCACCAGCCAGTAAGCGACGCCCTCATTGGCGACAAGGTCCATCTCGGACTTCATGCCAGCCGGTAGAGTGTAGGTGAAGTTCACCGGGAAATTGCCGGCCGCCGTGTCGGTATAGGTCTCGTACCAGGCCGGCTGCACGCCGCCGAAGTCGGCGCCGTTCCACCAGCCCGCCGGCGCGCTCACGCGCATCACGGCTACCTTGACGGTATAGGTGCCCAGCTTGGCCTCGTAGGCGCGCCCGCCGTACTGTTCGTCCGTGGCCTGGCCGCGCAGCTGGCCGAAGCCGGTGGTAGAGCCCTGCAGCGGGTAATTTATGGTCGAGGTCGGACGCTCCAGGTCGTAATTGATGGTGGCGGTGACCGGCGCGGATTCGTTGCCGGCGAAGTCCACGGATTTGGCACGCACTATGTAGCGGTGGTCGTTGACAAAGACCAGGTCCGGGTCATTGAAGGTCCAGTTGGCCGGGTTGCCCTGCGCGCCTTGCCAGACGGGGCAGGGCGAGAAGCCGGCGCCGTTGAAGCAGCCCGGGGCCGTCAGGTCTTCTACCTGCACCGTCACCGTGCTGACAAGCGAGTAGGGATCCGTCTGATCGGCCTGGTCGGAGGCGCCGACGGCTTCGGTGGAGAGCTTGACGTGCGAGTAAGTCCCTCCTTCGGCCGGATGCGACATCGAGACATGGGGCGCGACGTCGTCGAAGGTGAAGTTATAGGTCGAATAGAGCGTCGAGTAATTGCCGGCGCTGTCGAGAGTGCGGGCCTCGGCGGCATACGGCATGTCGCTGGCCAGCATGGCGCCGGGCAGGGTGTAATACCAGGAGGTAGACCCCTGCTTGACGGACTGGATCCAGGCCGCGGGATCGTTGCCGTCGGCGGTCCAGCCGGCGCCGGACCAGTAGCGGGTGTTCACGCCGGAACCGGTGGAAACGCGCACGTAGGTCTTATCGTGGCCGGACTTGTCCGCGTTGGCGGTACCGTAGATGGTGAAAACGGCCCGCTGCGCCGGAGCGGTGGGCGAGGTGACCAGCACCGCCGGCGGGGTGGTGTCGAGCACTACCTCGTAAACGGTGCCGAAGGCGCCGGAATTCTGCGGCACGGCGTTGTCTATGCCGCGCACGGCCACCATGTATTTCTGGTCCGAATAGAAGTTCGCCGAAGGCAGGGTATAGTCCCAGTTCGGAGGCGTAAAGGCGTCCGGCTGGAAATCGGAAGGCGTGGAAGACCAGGAGAGGCCCGTCCAGTAATAGGTAGTGCTGCCCTCCAGCCTGCCTATCTGCACCCGCAGGTTGGCTACGCTGTCGACCCCGGCCGGGGTATCCGAGGCGAGGCCGCTTATGGTCCAGGCGGACCCCGGGTTCACGCTGCCGTTCCCGTCGCCGTCCTCATAGCCGGTTATCGACGCCGCCGGCGGCTGCACGTCCCAGACCATGGTGAACGAGGATTCGTCGAGCACGTAGGTTTGCTGGGTGTTGCCCTGCGGGAGCGCGGTGTCGCGGGCCCGCACGCGCAGTATGTACGAATAGCCCTGCGTGAAGGCGGCCGGCGGCGGCAGGAGCGAGTGGGTCCAGGAAGAGATCGCAAGGCCGGGCGCGTGGATGGTGGAAGTGCCCCAGTAGACTTCTGCCTCCTGCGTCTGGGCAGCGTCCCAGGTACCGGTGTTCCACTTCCAGTAGCGCAGCGCGTCGCTGCCCTGCGCGGGCCGCTTGATATGCACCAGCACCTTGTCCAGTTTGCCGACGGCGCCGCCGGGGCCGGCCACGTCCCAGGCTGTGCCGTGCAGCGCGTCCAGCGAGGACCGGACATTGCCGCTGACCGCGGTGACGGTGGAGTTGACGGCGATATAATCGTCGAGCTGCGCCACCGGCGAACTGCGGTCCACGATGAAATCCACCGCCGCGCCCAACTGCTGGTTGGTGGCCCGGTCGCTGGCCCTGGGCGTAATGCGGTAGCTGCCGCCGTCGGTCCAGGCCGGCAGGTTCACGCCGAGCGACCAGACCGTGCCGGCCACGGTAGTAGTGGACCAGACTATGCTGTCCTGCCACGCGGTGGTGACCGGGTTCCAGTAGGTGGTGGACTGCGACAGGTCCTGTATGGCTATCTCGCTCTTGTCCAGCAGGCCGGGCGAGACGTCCGAGACGGCGCCGGACAGCTGCGGCAGGCGCTGGTAGATCAGCGCGGCCGGCACGCCCACGGCTATCGAGGGCGGCGTCGCGTCATAGACTACGGTATTGCCCACCAGGTCTATAAGCTGCTCCTCGCCGGCGGTGCCGTAACCCTTGGAGAGGAAGTAGTAGGAGGTATTGTCGGTCCAGGCCTCCGTGGAAATGTTCGTATCCCAGTCCCAGTACAGGCTCGAGTCGCCCAGGATGGAGACGTTGGAGGCGTTATGGTACGCGCGCGGGGCGGCTTCCGCGGAACCCGGGGCGGAGAAGGAGCTGCCGTACCAGTAATAACCGTCGGTCTTGCGCTCCACGGAAACCTTCACGCTGGAGACCGTGGAGAAAGTGAACTTGGAGGCGCCGCCGGATACCACCTGGGGTTTCGCCTTCATGTGAGAGGTGTTCGCCGGCGCGCTGATCCAGGTGCCGGGGTACGGCGCGGTGTAGTACATGTTCTTGCGCCAGACCGTGGACTCGGTGTTATTGGCCTTGTCGCGGGCGTGGGCGCGCACCGAGTACCAAGCGTTGTTCCATTGCCAGACGGTATCGGGCACGTCGTAGGACCAGTTCCCGCCGGTTATGGTCACCGAGGAGACCGGCACCCACGAGGTGGAATTATTCTGCCAGCTCTGGCCGTCGTAGGTCCAGGTGATGGCGCCGCCCTGGCCGCTGGGGCTGTAGCCGAACTGCAGGAGGATATTGTTCAGTTCGCCCGGCGCGGCGTCGAACGCGGTGCCGGTGACCTGCGGCAGCGGGATCTCGCCGTAGGAAAGCCCTTCGCCGGGCACGGAGATGGTGGACGAGGGCGCGGTAAAGTCGGCCTTGATGGCGGTGACCGTGGAATAGACCGGCTCGGCATTGCCGGCGCGGTCCATGGCGTACGAGTTCATCTCGTAGGTCTCGCCGGACTGCCAGGGCGTGGTAGCAAGCTGCCACCAGGTGGCGGAGGGGCTCAGCGTGCCGTAAGAGGTAACGCTGTTCCAGACCTCGGGCGAATTTTCCACGGTCCAGCTGGAATCGGACACGCGCCAGTAATGGTCGGCCTTGGGGCCGGTCAGCTGCTTAATGCGCAGCTTGATCTCAGTGGTCACGCCGAAGGGTTTGTCGTAGGCCTCGCCCGTCACCTTGCCGGTCTGGCTGATATAGCCGTTATTGTACGGGTAGGTGATGGTATTGGTCGGGCTCGTGACGTCGTAGACGAAGGTGGACTTGACCGAGGGTGTTTCCTGGTTGGTCGCGCGGTCGGTGGCCCAGGAGGTGACCGTGTACTGCTCGCCGTCTATATAGGCGGCCTCGCCGTCCACCAGGTAGGTCCAGTTGGCGTAAGGCGGCGAGCCGGGCAGAGGCTGCGCCGGGCCCCAGCCGATACCGTTCCAGTAGTCGCCGTTGGACTTGCGCAGGTAGAACTTAAGGTCGTTAACCCCGGAGAAAGCGTCCGAGGTGGAGCCCAGCAGGGTTATCTGCTTGGCGGCCAGCGGCAGGTGGGCGTTGTTGGCCGGGTACGAAACCGCGGAGCCGGGGATCTCCGTGTCGAACTGGAACGTGGCGGTGGCATAGGTCACGTCCCAGTTGCCGTACTCGTCGCGGGACCTGACGCGGACGCGGTAATTAGCGCCGCTGGTCCAGGAGGAGTCCTCTATGGTGTAAGTCCAGGTGGCGGAGGTGTCCCAGACCGTCACCTGAGGAGTTATCCACGGGGCGTCGTTGTCCGAGGCGCAGGTAGTGTCGTTCCAGGCCCCGCTCAGCGCCGGGTCATAGCACTTGCCCTGGTTATAGTTCATCATGCTGAACTGCACGGCGTTGGCGCCGGAGTTATCGTCGGCGTAGCCGGACAGGGTAGTAAGCGTCCTGTAGGCGACGGCCGACGGCGAGGTAATGACGCTGACCGGCCGCTGGTTCAGGAAGTCACGGGTGGAATACACCACCGAGTAGTTGCCGGCGTAATCCAGCGCGCGCGCGGATACAGTATAAGTGGCCTTCTCCACCAGCATGGACGGGGAAACGGTGTAGTACCAGGAGGTCGGCCCCATCCTGAAGGAGTCGTTCCAGGTTTCAGGCTCGGTAACCCACTGGGTCAGCGCGGCGCTCCAGTAGCGCGTGGTGCCGCCGGTGCCGGTGGAAATGCGCACCTGCGTCTTGCGGAAACCGGCTATGTCCCCGTCGGCGCTGCCGTAGATATTGGTGTTGGCGTTCAGCGACAGCTCCGTCGGCGTGGTGATGGCCACGGCGGGCGGCGTGTCGTCGACAATAAAGCGCTTCGTGTTGGCGCCGGTGACGGCCGTCTCCCAGTTGCCGTCGGTGCCGCCGTTGTAGGGGCGCGCGGCGTCCATGGAGCGGCTTTCCAGCTTGTACTCCCTGTCCCCCGCGGGCCAAATGATATCGGTGGGATACAGCCAGGAACCGGAGCCGGAGGCGTCCCTCCACGACACGGAACCCGCGGCGGTGCCGGAGCTGAAGACGGCGCCCACCCAGTACCAGGTGTCGTTGGAGAGCAGGTAGGACAGGCGGATCTGGCTCTTCTCCACGCCGGCGTTGTTGGCGGCGTAGAAATTATCCAGCGCCCCGCCGTAGAAGCGGGAAGAGGTGCCGGACTTGCCGATACTGGCGGATTTGTAGCGGCCGCTCTCGCCGTCGCCGTAGTCGGCCGGCAGCGTGATCGAGGTTGCCGGCGGCTGCTTGTCCACGTAGATCACGCGCGACGAGATATTTACGGCCAGGTCCTCCTGGATATTGCCGGCCACGTCGGTGGAGCGCACCAGTATCAGGTACTTGAGGCCGCCGGTCATGGCGGTGTCGAGGCCGGCCGGGACATAGGCCCAGCTGGTGGCGTCCGGTGACAGGAAACTGCCGCCGCCGGCCACGTCCCGCCAAACCGGCTCGGCCTGCAGAGAGTTAAAGCCGGCGCCGTCGTACCAGAGCTGCGGGCTGCCCCACTGGTGCACGGCTATCTGCACGCCTTCGTTGCGGCCGTTGTCCGAGGCCGTACCGGAGATCTGCGGCAGGGCGCTGACGCCGGAGGCGCCTGTGGGCAGCAGTATCCTGGCCGTCGGCGAGGCGGTGTCAATGGTGAACTGCTGGTAAGGCGCCGGGAAATATTTGGCGCGGTTGGCCTTGTCCGTAATGCGTGCCTGCACCTCGTAGGTGCGGCTGTTCTCAAAAACCGGCAGGCCGGTGTTGAGATACCAGTATTCCAGCGCGGAATCGAAAGCCCCGTCGTCGGCCACGGTCTGGAGCCAGGTCACGGAAGCCTCCCAGCTGTCGCCGTCCCAATAGTAGGTGCCGGCCAGCGTGGAGATGGCCACCTCGACGTTCTGCACCTTGCCCTCGCCGGAGTCGCTGGCGGTACCGTAGATGGAAGGCAGGCTGCGCTCGTACACGGCGTTGGGCTCCACCAGGGTGCTGGCCGGGTCGTCGCCGTCGATATAGAAATAGCGCTCGGAGAACGGCGTGAGCTCCAGCGTGGCGTCGGCGGCCGCGCGCACCTTCAGGCTGAAGCTGTTGGTGCCGGCGGGCCAGATGCCGGTGATGTTCTTTGACCATAGCCCGCCGCCCACGCTGTCCACGCCGAAGTAACCGCACGAGGCAACGCCGACTTCGTAGGACTCGTCGGTGCAGCCGGCGAGGTAGGTGGCGGTGGAGATCCAGCCGCCCGGGGTCCAGACCTGGTCAGGCTCGGCGGTAAGGTTGGTGATCATCACCTGCGCCGTAGTGGCGGCGGCCAGGGAGCCGTTTATAAAGCTCAGGTCCGCGGGCCTGTAATACGGGATGCCTCCGAGGGGCACGGATATGGACGAGTCCGGCATCGGCGTTATCTTGTTTATCCTTATCAGGGCGGAGCCGGTGGGCGGCGTGGTAAAACCGGCGTAGCCGGGGAAGGTGGTCTTGTTCCCGACGGCGTCCATCGCGCGAGCGAAGACCAGGTAGGTAAGGCCGTTCTCCAGGACCGGGATGCTGGACCCCGTCACGGTCCACTGCACCGGCGTGGCGGTATTGGTGGAAGCTTCCACGAAGGCCGTGTCCGGCGGCGGGTTGACGTCGTCGCCTACGTCGAAGGTGCCGACGGAGGCCGGGTTCCACCACTTGCGGGCCGTAAGGCTGAAATAGGCCACGTGGACGTGCTTGATGGCCGTGTAGGAGTCCTGGGCCGTGCCGGCCACGGTGTCGAGCACGTAGACATTCTCGGAGGCCGGCTGCTGTATCAGCGCGGCCGGGGTGCTCTTGTCCACTTTAAAGGTGTTGCGGTTGCGGCCCTGCACAAAGATGGCTTCGACATTGGGTTTTGGCCCGTTGTCTTTATCCAGCGCGCTGTCCATGGAGCGGACACGCACGTGGTAGGAGCGGCCGTCCGCGGCCGCCGCGAACAGCGAGGCCGTATTGTAGGAATAGGTGCTGTCGGCGACGTTGGGCATGTCCTTCCAGGTGGCCGCCGAGCCGCAGGTGCCGGAATAGTCGGTGCCGTTCCAGCAGGTGTTCTCAAGGTCGTCGCGGATCTCCACCTGCATGCCGCTGACGCTGCCGCCGGAGGCCAGGCCCGCGAGCGGCAGGTCGGTGGCGGTGCCTAGCACGGAGGCCAGCTGGTAGCCGGGCTGGTTGCTGTACCAGTTGTCGTTGAGCGGGCTCAGCAGCGTGGAAGTGGGCGGCTGCACCTCGTAGCGGAAAGAGAGCTTCAGCGTTTCGGAGGAGCCCTTGTTGCGGTAGTCCTCGTCGGGCAGGTCCACGTTGTCCTGCGACCAGGCGTAGACCAGGAACTCGTCGGCCGTGGGCACCGGCACCGGCGGGTGGCCGGGGTAATCCACGTCGGACCAGAAGCCGCCCATGCTCTGGTGGGCCCAGTCCAGCGCCGGGGCCTGGCAAGAGTCGTCGCGCTCGTTCTGGGGCATCCAGCCGGTGCCTGTGCCGGTCCACCATTTCAGGTCCGACAGGCGCTGCACGCCTATGCAGGTCAGGTTCAGGCCGGCCTGGCGCGTGGTATCAGGCATGTCCTTGGCCGTGCCGGCGATGTTGGTGAGCTCGGTGTCCGAATAAGTGCCGCCGGGCAGCGGGTTAAGCACCTCGGTGGCCGGCGGCGTGGCGTCGTACTTGAAGACCACGGTGGAATAGACGGTGGCGTAGTTGAGCGCCTTGTCCCGGGACTTCGCCACCAGGGTGTATTCCTCGCCACTGGTCCACTTGGCGGCCTCCTGTGTTTCGGAGGACTGCCAGACATCGAAGGGGACGGTGGTGGTGGTGGCCGCCAGGTTCCATATAGAATCGGTCTGGGACACCCAGTTCTTAAGCGGCTTGCTCCACTTGGAGAGGTTTTCCGGGAATTCGAGCGAATACTCCACGCTGCCCACGCGCGAGATGGGGTCGTTGGAGGTGCCGATGAGCGCGGTCAGGGAGCCCAGGCCGTACTTGCCGCCGCTCACGGGGAACTGGATCTTGTTGGTAGGGGCGGTGCCGTCGTAGTAGAAGTAGCCGCTGGTGGCAGGGGAGAGCGCGGTGCCGGGGGAATTGCCGGCTGCGTGGAATTGCCGGCTGCGTCCTCGGCGTAAAGCGCCACGCTGTACCAGTAGCCGTCCTGCCAGTTGGTGGAGATGGCGATGCTGTAGCCGAACGGGTCTCCGGCGGGGGCGTACTGCGCCGAGGCGAACGTCGGCGCCGGCGAGGCGCAGGCCGAACCCCACTTGGTGCCGCCGCCCTGCTCGTAGACGCAGTAGCGCACCCAGCGCTTGCCTATGACGGGGTCCACCACGTTGTCGGTGATGGCGCCCTCCAGCAGCGTCACGGAGTTCTTCCAGACGTTGGCGGGGTCGGCCAAGCTTACCGGGCCCTCCGGATAGTCCATCGGGTCCATCAGGGGGCTCGGGCTGGTGACCGTCACGGTGGGCGCGCTCAGGTCGTAATAGAACTCGCGGTTGCTGCTGGCCGAACCCTGCGAGAAATAGTCGCCCTGGCGCTGCGCGATGCGGTACTTGCGGCCGTCGGTGAAAGTGGGCAGCTTGGCGTGCAGCACATTGTCCGGCACGCTCTTGACTATGGTATCTATATTCTTATAGGTACACTCCGTGCCGCAGGAGAACTTGGTGATCTCTCCGGGCGGAGACGGGATCTTGACCATGTAGTACCAGGTGGCGGCGGCCTGGAAACCTGTGGCTGTAAAACCGGTCCAGTACTGGTCGTTCAGGTCGAAAACATTGTCCACGGAATCGCGCAGCTGCATCTCTATGTACTTGATGCCGGAGGCCGTGTCGGTGGATTTGCCCTGTATATAGGGTATGCTTTTTTTGCTGGAGTTGGCTTCGGGGAAAGAGAAGTTGCCGTCCGAAGGGGTCTTGTCCACCGTGAAGACCACGGGGTTGGACGGCGAGCCGAAGCCGCGGTCGTTGGTGCGGCCGCGCGACTCTATCTGGAAAGTCTGGCCACTGGCCTGGGCTACCGCGTCGTTGTACCAGCCGGTATGGGTCCAGCTCGCGACGCCGCCGGTGACCTGTATCCACTGCTGGCCGTAAACGCCGGGGTCTATATAGGCGTCGGCGCCGTTCCACTGGAAACCTGCCTGGGCGCCGCTGAGCAGCGTCACCCGCACCTGCGGGGCTATGGACGCCTGGCCCGCGGCAGGGGCGAAGCTGGCCGTGCCGGTTATGGAGGCGATACCGCTGGAATAGGAAATCGGCTCTACCGGGTAAGTAAGTTCCGAAGAGGGCACCGTGACGGTGGCGATGCCCACCTTTAGCACCTCGCGGGCGTCGTAGTTGATGACGCGCATGTCCATCGGTCCGGCGGAGACGGACTGGTCCACAGTGAAGTGGACGCTGACGGTGACGCTGGTAACGCCTATCGGGGTCATGCTGGTGACGGTGACGCCGTCCAGCGGTTCCCCGTTGCGCTCGAAAGAGAGCGAGGGCGTCGGGTTATTGAAGAGGTTGGTGCCTGTCAGCGTGATGTCGTAGCTGGTGTCAACAATGGCGTCCTCTATGCCGGCGCCTATGCCCACCGTCTTGGGGTTGATGGAAGTGACCGTGGGGTCGCCGTTAGTGGAGGTGGGCACGCGGGTGAAGATCACGTTGCCCAGGGAGTTGGTGTAGACTATGGCCAGCGGGTAGGGGCTTACGACAGAATAGGCCACCACGGGCTTGGTGCCATCCGAACGGAGCAAGGTAGGCGCGCCCCACGAGGCCGCCGCGTTGCCCGGGGTGAACAGCGCGCTTTCCACATAGTAGAGCTCGCCGGCGCCGTTCTCTAACACCACGTACAGCCTGGCCTGCGAGGTGGCCGGGTAATAAATGATGGACACCGACACCTGCTTGGCCGTGTAGCCGGCTGCTATGGAGACGGCGGCGCCTATGACATTGCCGCTGGTGCAGGTGTTATAGCGCACCGTGCCGTCCACTGACCAGGAGGCTACCGCGTGCAGGCGGCCGGCCGAGTCGGTAACGCCGGAGACGTTGCGGGAATCGTCCACGGTGGCGCTCATGGCGTTGCTGAAGAAGTTGCCGATGGAAACCTGGGTGTAGGCCTCGTTTATGCGCGACAGGTAAATATCCTTCGAAGAACCGGAGCCGGTAAAGGCCCAGACCTGGTCCGCGGCGCCGCCGTGCGGCAGCACCAGCGACCAGGAGATCAGGGCGTCGTCCTCCATACTCCCGCCCACCTCGCGGTGGCCGTCGGCTATGTCCACGCCATTGAGGCTGTTGCTGACGCCTATCAGCGAGATATAGTCGTCGAAGCCGCCCACTGAACCCTCGCCGCCCAGGGTGGCGGCCCAGACATAGCCGTTGTTGTTCTGCGCCAGGGTGAGGCCGGCCGCGGCGTTGGCCTCGTTGACCATGTCCTCGTCGTCGTTGGCGGTGCGGGTGCCTTCGTCGAAGTCCGGGTCGCGGTAGGACAGCCAGGTGATGCCGCCGTACTCGTCCAGTTGGCCCTTACGCAGGTGTATCTTTTTATCGGCGTTGGACAGTTCGCCGTTGGAGGCGGGACCCACGCCAACGAAAACATAGCTGGAGACGGCGTTATACCAGACGCTGGGCTGGCCGGCGTAATCCAGGGCCCCGGAGCCGTCCAGTACCTTGGCGGGGGCCGTCCAGCTGCCGCCCGAGCCGCTGGGGGAGTAGGTCCAGGCGGGCTCACCGGCGTCGTCGTTATAGAAGACCCAGTAGCCCCAGGTGGGGACGAACACGACCTTGCGCTGGGTACCCACCGAGGTTTCGCCGGGGCCCAGCGTTACGTCGGCCGCGCCGGCGGGCAGCGGGCTCAGGGCCGGCAGGGCGAGCAAAAGGGCGGCCGCCAGGCTTTTAAGGCCCGCGGCTCCCTTCAGTTTGTTCACCCAAGCGGTCATAGATCTTTATTTTTTCGGCAGCGTCTGCAGCGCGTTGCCGGCCCAGAGCGCCGTTTTGGCGTCCTTGCCGGCCTTCAGCGCGTTCAGGGCGGCGCGCGCCCTGGCGGTACCTGTCTTGGCCAGGCTGTTGACCGCCGCCTTGCGCACCAGTTCGTCCTTGTCCTCGGCGGCGGCCTTGCGCAGCGGCTCCACGCCGTCGTCCGACTTAAGCCTGCCCAGCACCTCGGCCGACTTCAGCCGGGTATTGCGGTCGGCGTGGGACAGCAGGGCGCCCAGGGTCTTGGCCGCGCGCTTGTCGCCCAGGTCGCCCAGGGCGTCTATCAGCGGCAGGCGGGTTTCGTCGCCGGCCGCGGCCAGTGCGTCGGTAAGGGTTTTGTAGGCGGTCTTGTCGCCGGACTTGGCGAGCAGGCGGGCCGAGCGCTCGCGGACCTCGGGGTCCTTGTCGGCCATGGCCCGCTTGAGCAGTTCCGGCTTGCGCTGGTCCTGCATCCCGGACAGCTTGTTCAGGGCCTTGCGGCGCGTCTTGAAGTCGCCATCTGCCAGCTCGGCCTCGACCGAGGACAGTTCAGCCGACTGCTGGGCGGCGGCGAACACGGCGGGGAGCGCTATTAATATTACAGTAAATAGTAGTCTGTGCATAGGCAAACAAAAAACGACCAGACCTTGCCCAGGCGTTTTTTTCCAGGGGCAAAGCACGGATATTAAACCATTATAATATAAATTAATTGTTTCGCAAACGTTAAACGCGCGTGAACGACCGCCGGATACAATACAGCATCCTTCTCCCCTTCCGGGCAGACCGCCATAATATCCACGCGCCGTCACGGCTCTGGACATTTCGCCTCCCAGGCCCAAAAAAAGGGCCGTTTCTGCTCTCTTCGCCTCAACCCGGTTCTGGGCTGATACCCCGAAGACAGCGGAAACGGCCTAAATCCGTTCCGACACGCCGGCACAAAAACCGGTCGGTTCTTCATCTTCGGCAGCCTGACCCCCGTTCACATAACGGGTCTTAGCTTTGCGCCGCCGGCTTTAGCCGGCTTTGCTATTATCGGATACTTCAAAAAACGTCCCGCCCTTTTGGGACACACACCGCGCTCACACTGCACCGCGTCTGTCTGCGACCGCAACCGCGACCGCACCGAACTACTCCGCACCGAGCCAAAAGGGCGGGACACCACGACCGCACTACAACCACGCTACGCAACGCCACAACCGCACCGCAACTGCACCACGCTGCAAATATAGTATAGCAGATGGAGCGGGTTTGTCAAGCCCTGCCAGCTTGACAGGTCAACACCTGGCCGCCGACGAAAACACTCGGCGGTTAACTGCCCGGACCCGCGCCGCAACGCTTGGCAGGGCGGCCGCATGGCCCAGTCAGATCACTTCGTGCCGGCCTCTTTCCCGTTCGACAGCAGGATCAGTTTGGTGTTCGGGGCGCCGCTAGGCAGCACCTTTACGCCGAACACTCCCTTCGCTTTTATCCTGCGCAGGGCTTCTTCAGTATTGAGCAGTACGGCTTTACCGCCAGGCTTCAGCAGGCCCGGCAGCCTGGCCAGGAAGCCGTCCAGAACCCGGCCATCGTCTCCGTCCAGGAACGCCTTCCCCTCGTACGAAGCGGCGTCGCCCTCCAGGTAGGGCATATTGGCCAGCACATGGTCGAACCCGGAGAAACCCTCCGGCAGGGTCACGGCGGTAATATCGCCCACTACCGAATGCAGGCGGAAGCCGGCCAGGGCGGCCAGCGCGCGGGTGTTAGCGACCGCAAGCGGATTTATGTCCAGGGCGTAAATATCCGAGCCGGAGTTCAGCCAGGCCAGCCAGGAATCCGCGCCTGAGCCGCTGCCGACCACCAGCACCTTGTCGCCTTTCTTTATGCCGCCGTCCCTGAGCACATAGTTGTAATAGCCGGTATCCGAGGACTCGACCGGGACGCACACTGTCGGGAAAATGGGCACTATGAGCCCGTTCTTCTCCGCCATCCTGGCCGCGGCCTCCTTCAGTGCCTGGTTATGGTCCACGGGGAAGGAATACCAACCCTTCTCAGGGTCGGCCTCCATGTAGACGAGCCCCGGCTGCCGGTCCAGCAAATGGCCGGAAATGACCTCGCTTACATCCGGCACGACTGCCGTTTTTTCCGCCTCCGCGGCGGCGGCGCGCTGGGCCAGGGGGAGCAGGCAGAGCAGGAGCAGGCCGGTTTTCCGCTTTATCTCGTTCATTATTAGGTTCATAAATTTCAGGCCGCTTTCGCGGGGCGTCAGGCAAGACGCAAGCCGGCACGAATCCCCGTGGCAAGGCCACGACCGACAGGTTATTTAAGTCCCGGACCCGACGGGGTTTTCAATATTTCCAGCGCCCTGGCCCACGCGGCGTCGCCGAGCAGGGTGGCCTCGCGGGAGTTGTCCCACACCCGGCCGGCGCCAGGCTCTCCGGCCGCGGCGTCAGGCGCCACGCCGGAACCCTCGAGGTTTGCGCCGGAAGGCGGGAACATGCGCGCCACGGTCAGCTCAAGACCGCGGCCGTCGCCCAGGGAGAAGGCGCGCTGCAGCGAAACGCTGCCCGCCGTCTTTTCCCCGATAACTACAGCGCCGGCGGTCTCCCTGAGGGCCGCCGCGAAAGCCTCCGCCGCCCTGGCGGTACCGGCGTTCACCAGCACCGCCGTGCGCAGCCCGGCGAACCGGCCGCGGGCCCCGGCCGCGAAAAGAGAAGCGTACCCGGCGTGGCGGGAACGCACTTCCAGCACGGGGCCGGGCTTGGCCGCGAAAACCTTCAGCAAGGCGGCGGCCTCTCCTGGCACGCCGCCCTGGTTGTCCCGCACGTCTATCACCAGCGCCTGGGCCCCGCGCCCGGCCGCGGCCGCCGCTGCGGCCAGCGCCGCCTCGGATGAGCCCTCGAAGAACAGCCCCAGCCGCAGGAAAGCGGTGCGGGAACCCTCGTCGTAAAAAGCGAAGACCTGCGGGAAGAAGAAGCCGCCCCTGGCCACCTCCGCCTCCACCGCGCCGGGCGCGCCCGGGCGCGTCACCCGCAGCACGTAGCTGGTGTTCCGGCCTATGCCGTTATTTACCGCCTCCGAGGTGGGCGCCGCACCGTTAATGGCGGTTACCAGGTCCCCGTCCCTGAAGCCGGCCGCTTCGGCCGGTGAGTCCGAGAAGACCTTAAGCAGCGCCAGCCCGCTGTCGCGCTCGCCCAGCAGCAGGCCGGAGGAGATATTCTTTTCCGAGGGGCGGGCCTTCAGCGGCCTGCGGCCCTTCAGCACTACGGCACGCGGGTCCAGCCTGGCCAGCCCGGCCGCCCCTTCCTTCAGGGCGGCGGCTACCGCCTCCGGGGCGTGGGCCTCGCAGCTGTGTCGGGCGAAGATCTTCTGTACTTCCTGCTCAGGGAGCTTCCCGGAGCAGGCGGCGGCTGAGATAAGGATAAGCAGAAGTTTTTTCATTCAAGCTCCGTGCGCGGCGGCGGTCGTTACGGGGTCACTACCGCGCCGCCCAGGCCGGCGTCGCCGCCATAGATGGCCGCGCCGCAGGGATCGTTGGGCAGGAAGGGCCCGTACGTAGGGCAGTTGGTGCCGCCCTGGTCCTGTTGGGAGGCGAAATAGTCCTGCGGCAGGCAGCAGCAGGGCGAGCCGGCGCTGCAGCCGCACTCCTCGCCGTTGCCCTGGGACTCCAGGTATTCCCCCAGCCCCAGGGAGTTAAAGTCGTTCTGGTCCTCCGGGTCGGAAAAGACCTCCGGGTCGGGCTGATTGCCGCCGCCGGTACCGGAAATGCCGGCGAACATGCCGTTGAGCATGCTGTTGCCGAAGTCGCTGGCCAGCTTCTGCTGCTGGTAGCCCTTGTCTTTCTGCAGGGCTTCGTAGGTGCCTTCCTTGTCCAGCTTGGGTTTGCCGGGTTCGGAGGTGGCCAGGCGCTTGGCCTCGGCCGAGTTCACGTCCTGGTCGCGCAGGAAGGACGGGATAGAGTCGGGATTTACGCGGTCAAGCTTGGAGCGCATCTTCTCGTCATACTCTATGGCCGTGCCGGCCTCCGGGGTGGCGTCGAAGGCCCGCGACACCCAGCTGCGGGCCGAGTCTTGGGAGGAGAGGCGCGCGCCGTAGAAAGTGGCCCTGAAGGCCCCCTTGAGCGAGTCCATTACCCCGCCTTTACCGGCCTGCCGTGGCTTGGCCTGCGAAGTCTCGCGCTGCAGCGAGGCCCGGCCAGCCAGCGCGCCGGTGCCCTCGAAAGCCGCCGTATTGCCGCCAACCGACTGGCCCTTGGAGCGTTTGCCCCCGGGCCCGGCCGCGAAATAAGCCTTCCCTTTAAGTTTCTCAGCCATCCCCCCCTCCTGCGGCTCTTCCCGGGGAACGCCCTTGGACTCGTGCACGTCCTCAAGCGGCTGCGGTATGTCGGGGGAACCGGCCGAAACCGACGCTTCGGCGGCCAGCTGGCCTTTGCCGCGGATGACCGCCGGGTTCATCCTGTCGAGTTTCGCGTCGCCCTCCGCTTTGTAGGCGGCCTGGCGGGCGCCTTCCTCGTCCAGCGGGAAAAAGTCAGAGTTTTTGGCGCCGCGCCCGGCCGTGCCGTCATAGACGTCGCTGTTGGCGGAAAGACGGTCGTAATCCGAACCGCCGCCCAGCTTGTGGGCGGTATCGTCCAGGCCGGTCAGGGCGTAATAGCCGCCGCCGGCCAGCACCAGCAGCATCAGCGCCAGCGCCGCGGGCCAGAATCTTTTTTCCTTCTTTTCGGCTCCGGTCTCCCGGGCCTCGGCTTCAGCCTCGGCGGCGGCGTCGGCGCCGGCCATGGGATCCGCGATAATTCCCGGCTCTTCCGGGGCCGGTTCGGCACCGATTTCCTGGCCGGGCTGCTCTTTTTCTTCTTCGGCAGACATAGGTCCTCCCGCCGCGGGAACAATAAATAAAAACCAAGGTCTGGGGACTGGTATTACTTCGCCATCTCCAAGGCCTCTATATCACCATAATGTTATAGCAGAGGAAACTTCCTTTTTCAAGGGGTAGGCCGGGAGTGCGTCAGCCGCGGCCAGGCCTGCGAAGCTGCCGGTTACGCGGCTCCGAAAGCATGCGCTGTATATGGGCCGTAAGGAAAATAGCGTCCCCTTTGAGCCTGGGACCTTCACCCGCCGGCCAGTCCAGCCAGCCGCGCTCACGCAGGGCGTCCCAGCAGCCTCTGAAATCCGCCTCCAGGCCGGTACCGAAGAGCTGCTCGTATTTTCCGGCGTCCAGGTACGGCTCCCCTTCCAGCCCCTTGAGAACATACAGCAGCCGCAGGTCCTCGGCGGCAAAGCGGAAATAGGCCTCCGCGCAGCCCTTCCCGGCCTGGACGCGCCCATGATAGGGCTCGAGCCCCGATACATTGACGAAGGTGACCCCGGGCTTTGCAAGGTCCCCGGCAAGCACGGAATTGGCCCCGTAGCCAAGGCCTATCTTGTCGTTGCTGAGGACGTTGCGGTAAAGGCTCAGGAATTTCACCGGGGGCAGGTCCGCCTTCTGGTAATCGGTATAGCTGTCGGCCCGGTAGCCCAGCTCCAGCAGCCGCTCACGCGCCAGCAGGAAAGTCCTGCAGGAATCTTCCACCTTGGGAAGCTTATCTTTCTCCCGGGCAAAACAGGAATTACCCTGTAACCCTATTGGGTGTATCACTATGCCGGTAACCCCCCAGGCGTGCAGCGTGTCTATGTCGGCTATCACGTCCCGGGCGGTCTGCTGGAACCAGCCCACGATAAGGTCGGCGGAGCAGGCTATGCCGAGTTTCCGGCAAAGCTCTATGGCCGCCCGTATCCGCGCAGGGGCCGGCGCGCGGCCGCTGAAACGGAGCAGCTCAGGCTTCAGTACCTGCACACCTATCGAGATGCGGTTGACGCCCAGCCCGGCGAGGAAACGGACCTGGGCCTGGGTGAAGAACTGGGGATAGCCCTCAAAGTTTATCTCCGCGGACTCCGCCAGCCTGAAGCGCCGGTGCACGCCTTCCATGAGCCTGGCTATCTCGGCCTGGCGGAGGATATTAGCCGTTCCGCCGCCAAAATAGACCACGGCGGTCTCCCTGCGCCCGAGGGTGTCCGCGTGCTGCCCCATCTCGCCCAGCAGGTCGTCCACGTAGCCCTTAGCGAGCCCGTAGGAAGTAAGGTCCTGCCTGGCGAACTGGCAGAAGCCGCAGGCCGGCGGGTCGGTCTTGGGACAGAAGGGGATATGCAGGTACAGCGAGAGCGGGCGCTGCGCATTGGCATGCCCCAGCAGTTCGGGAAGCGGCAGGGCGCAGGGCTCCCAGAACCGCGGGGACGGGTGCCCGTAAAGGATCTTCATCCCCGGCAGTTTGTCCATGCCGGCTTCGAGATAGGCCCGCGCTTCGGCGAGCGTAAGACCGGGTTCCCGGTTTCCTGAGGGCTGTTCGTTCATTTTCCAGCCATACGATTATACCAGTAACTGCTTGTTTTTTAAGCGAATATCAGGACAACTCCGCCGACCGCGGCCAGCGCTCCGGCCGCGGCGCGGGCCGAGACGCTCTTCTTCAATATGAGCATAGAGAGCGGCAGGGCGAAGAGGGGCGCTGTCTCGTTCAGGACGGCGGCCAGGGAGGCGTCCGTGTACTTGAGCGCGAACATGAACAGCCAGTACCCGCCGAAGACGGCCGTGAGAACGGCCGCGGCGAGTATCGCCGCGGTACGGCCCTCACCGAAGGGCACAAAGCAGCTTTTCAGGCTCCGGGTGTACTGGGCGGCCGCCAGCAGCCCCGCCGCCCCCCACAGGAACCGGATAAAAGTCGCCTCCATGGCGGAAACGGAGGAAACGCCTGCCTTCGCCAGGATTATGCCGGCCGAGTTGCACAGGGCGGAGAGCACCCCGTATTTCACTCCGGCCGCAATAGCCCCGCCGCGTCCGGGGTCGCTTCCGGCCTCCCCGGACATGGCCCAGTAGATGCCGCCAAGCGTCAGCGCCATCCCGGCCCAGTTGTAGGGGGAAGGCCTTTCCCCCAGGAAAACGACAGCCAGCAGCACGGTGAAAGCCGGTCCCAGCGTGCCCAGCAGCAGCACGTCCCTGGGGCCCAGCTTGTCCAGCGAGGCAAAAAACAGCGTATCCCCCAAGGCGATACCCAGCAGCCCGCTCAGGCCCAGAAAAAGCATGGCCTCCCGCGGCACCGCGGTCAGGCCGGGAAGGGAAACGATCCCCCCCAGCAGGAGCGCCCCGGCCAGGGATTTCACCAGGGCCAAACCCCATGGAGAGGCCTTGTCGCTGACCAGTTTGAACAAGATGGCGCTGAGCGCCCAGAAGGCGGCGGACAGCAGGGCGGCTAAGCCTCCGATGCTGACGTTGAAAGGCAAGGGCTCGGTCATGAAATACGTAAACGTCAGCCTGCGGCGGGCGGAGGCGGAGGCGGCGGCGCCTCCAGGCCTGTGGTGGCCTGCAGGGCGTCCTTGAGCATGCGCGAAGGCTTGCCGAACTCGGAGAAGATCACCGCTATTTCGTCATAATCCAACTCTTCGCGCTTGAGCAGCTCCGCGGTGAACCGCTCCACTATCTTCCAGTTCTCGCCAAGCAGCTTTTCCACCTCGGCCAGCTGCTCGCGCAGCAGCACCTGGGTCTCCTCGCCCAGCCGGTCGGCTATGGCGGCGGAGCGCTCGGACTTGTGTATGGCCGAATAGTTGCCTATAAAGCCGCTCTTGCCCATGCCCATGCCCCATACCATGCGGTGGGCCATGCTCGCCGCCACGGCAAAATCCGAGCCCACCCCGGAGGAAGTGACGCCGTACTTGATCTTTTCGGCCGCAAAGCCGCCCAGCGAGGCCCGCAGCCAGCCTATATAGCTGTCCCGGTCGGGCACATGCAGCTCTTCTATGGGCATATGGTGCACCACGCCCAGCGCCCCGCCGCGGTGCAATATGGAGGCCTTAAAGACGTCGTCCGTGGGGTGGGACAGGTAGATGGTGACCAGGTGGCCGGCCTCGTGGCAGGCTATGCGCTCGCGCTCGCGCGGGGTCATGGAGAGGCGGTGGGCCACCCCCAGCTCTATGCGCTCTACTGCGGCGCTGATGTCCTTGTAGGTGATCTTGTCGGAGTTGTTGCGTACCGCTATCAGCGCGGCCTCTTTGACCACGTTCTCGATGTCTGCCGGGGAGCTGCCCACTGCCTTGCGGGCCAGGCGCCCCAGGTCCATGGTGCGGTCGTATTGCACCTTGGCCAGGTAATAGGCGAACATCTTCTCGCGCTCGGCCAGGTTGGGCTTGTCCACGAAGATCTTGCGGTCGAAGCGGCCCGGCCGCAGCAGCGCCTCATCCAGGATGTTCTCCACCGCGTTGGTGGCGCCGAAAACTATCACGTTGGAGGCCGAATCCAGGCCGTCCATTTCCACCAGCAGCTGGTTCTGGGTGCTGTTGGTCTCGGAGCCGCCGCCGAAGGCGTCGTAGAGGATGCGCCGGCGGCCTATGACCTCTATTTCGTCTATGAAAATGATGCAGGCTCCGTGCGCCTGGGCGTATTCCCTGGCCTGTTTGAACAGCTTGCGCACGCGGCTGGCGCCCACGCCCACGAACACCTCCACGAACTCGGAGCCGGACACGTTCAGGAACGGCACCCCGGCCTCGGTGGCCACGGCTTTGGCCATCAGCGTCTTGCCGCAGCCTGGCGGGCCCACCAGCAGCGCGCCCTTGAGGATCTTGCCGCCTATGGCCTTCACCCGGGTGCGGTCCTTGATGAGCTGCACCAGTTCCCAGGCCTCGCGCTTGGCCTCGTCCAGGCCCACTATATCCGAGAATCTGATATTAACCGCGGCGGTGTCCACCTTGCTCTTCTTCAGGGCGCTGAAGCCCCCGCTCTGCATCAGGTAGAGGAAACCGACAAAGATGACGGTATTGAGCACCATCCAGGGCATGCTGGCCACGTTCATGCTGATGATGTAGCGGCGGGTATTCTCCTCCACCCCGGCCAGGTACCAGATGGGGAAGACTACGGCTATCAGGCAGACGGCTACGATGGCCAGCGTCAGCCAGTGGCGCTGAAAGAAAAGCTTGAGTTTAAACCAGAACATAGACGCGGGCGCTCCCGGCACGGCCTACGGCCGTCAAGCGGGAAAAGTCCTTATATTTCCTCCATTATTTCAAAACTACTTCAGGCCCGGCAGCACGAACTGAATGGGCCGGTCACGGTTCGGCACGTACTTTATGACCTCCAGCTGCTTGCCGCCCTGGCACAGATAATCATGGCCGTTCATACAGGCCGCCCCATAAGGGTAAGTGCATACAGCCTGCTTAGGATACTTGCATAGTATCTTTACACCGGCAGGGTTAGTGGTGACCGTCAGGGTGATCACGTTCCAGACCTGCGTGCGCACCACCTCTATCTTCATATCCTTGAGGTTAAGGAACTTGGAAACAGCGGGGGTTTCGAAGCCCAGGTAGCCGCGCACGTTCTTCTCTATGTCTTTCTTGAGGGTGGTCTCGTCCCAGTTGGCCCAGTCCGCGCTCAGATGCGACTCCAGCTGCCAGCGGCGGGCGGCGTAGTAGGAGGCTATCTCCAGCTTCTGCACCAACACCAGAATGGCGAAGATCTTGGCCGTCATGAAGACTATGACCAGGAACAGCGGGAACAGCAGCACCACCTCGGTCATGGCCTGCCCCGAGCGGCCGGCCTTGAGGGCCGCGGAGGCCCTGGCGAGGCGGCCATAAATGGCCCGGAACGCGATCCTCATGGATAGAGCCTCGTCTGGTATTTAGGCGTGGGATTGGGCCACACGCAGTTGTTGCCGGACCCCATCTGGGGGCATTGGGAGGTGACCAGCGAGTGCACGCAGGGCCGGCCGGTCTCCTTGCACTTGCCCAGCGTGTTCAGGTCCACGTTGAAATAGTTGGCGGGCGCGTCCCAGCCCTGGTAAACGTCTATGCCGTCGCGGAATTTGAGCAGGCGGTCGTCGGTGACTGTGGCCAGCTGGAACAGGCCGTCCGGGGTCATGCTGGTCATGTCCATGGGCGGGTTGGTTTTGCCCAGGTAATAGGGCGGCAGGCTGCCCCCGGTAAAGACCTTGGCGTAGAACATGATCTTCAGGACGTAGTGCATGTAGAAACCGTTGCCCTTGCGCAGGGTGGCCGAAGAGGACTTGAAGCCCCCCTGGCTGTACACGCCGTCGTTGCCGCAAGACTGCGGGTTCTGCACGCAGGCCGCCGTGTTGGCGTTGAGGTAGTAGGACTTGCGGAAGAAGTTGAAGTTGTCGGTCAGGCGCTCGAACACGGTATACTGCGACTCCTCCACGGAGCCCAGCAGGCTGTAGACCTGCGAGTAGAACTTGTAATAGCCGATGGCGGTGCCCCACTCCAGCATGACCTTGACGCCCTGGTCCTGCGTGATCAGGTCGAACTGGCCCTTATCCTGCTTGGAGGTGGGGTTATTGGTGAACTCCGGGCGCACGCTGTCGTCGAAAGCTATCTCCCACTTCTTTTCGCCGTCCAGGGCCGAGGGCTGCGTCCCCTTCACATCGCTCTTGGACTTGGGGAAGGCGCCCGCCTCGTAGAGCATGTCGTACGGGCACTTCTCGCCCGAGCCGGAGGACATCTGCATGGGGTTCTCGGGCGGGCACTCGTAGGCTTCCTTGAAGATGCGGTACGGGAAAGCGCCGTTGACGTAGGCCGTGCGGTTGAGCAAATTGGTGTAGTCGCCCATCTGGATGAAGGCGGCCGAGTCGGTGGCGAACTGCTGGCGGATCTTCTCGCGCGAGACCTTGGTGGTCTCGAACAGCAGGTAGACGAACAGCAGCAGCGAAGGGATGATTAGCAGCGAAGGCAGCAGCAGCTGCCCGGAGCGGCGGGCGGTAGGCCAGAAAGAGGCGGTTTTCCCGGTTTTTCCGTTCATAAGTCAGGGCTTCGGCTGGCCGGCGCCTATGATCATGCCGACAAGCGTGAAGATGCCCCCCAGGATGCGGCGGTGGAACATCACGGCCATCATGGCCGCCATGCCGCCCACCACGGCCAGCAGCAGCAGGTACTCCACTGTGGTCTGCCCGGGGCGGCGGCGCGCGGCGGCCGGCAGCGCCAGCAGGCGCGAGCCGCAAACGGCCGCGCCGGCCTGTACGGCCAGGAGAGAGTCCCGGTAGTTAAAGCCTTTTTTCATACCTTCCGGCCGCCCGCGCGGCCACTGATGTTATACCAGCAAAGACAACTTTTTTCAAGGGGACGTTGTTGAGTTGTTGACTTTTTTGCGACAGGCCGGTTCGCAGGAAAAATGTCAAAAAGTCAACAACTCAACAACGTCCCCTATATTTTATACAACGCGTGTTGCGTTTATATTAACTGCCAGCAAAAACGGCCGGCCCTTGCAGGACCGGCCGTCTTGACCCGGGAGCGGCTCTCAGCGGCCGTCTTCGGGCGAGATCAGGCCTTTCTCTATGGCCCTGACCACGGCTTCGGTGCGGTTGTTGACGCCGAGCTTCTGGAAGATGCTGTTGAGGTGGTTCTTCACCGTCTTCACGGAGCAGTTGAGCGTCGCGGCTATTTCTTTGTTGCTCTGGCCCTTGCCCAGCAGCGCCATCACCTTTATCTCGGTGGCGGTCAGGCTGTCGGGGGCGCTGTCGTAGCCGGGGGTGCCCATCTGGCGCAGGCCCTGGATCAGCTTGCCCATGATGGGCTGCGGTATCATCACGCCGTCCGTGGTGAAGGTCTTAAGAGCGTGCACCAGCTCGGAAGCGGGCAGCATCTTGGACAGGTAGCCGTTGGCGCCGGCCTGGATGGCCTCGGTCACGTGGGCCTCGTCCTCGTAGGAGGAGAGGATCAGCACATTGGTGTTGGGGCATTCCTTGCGGATGATGCGGGTGGCGCTCACGCCGTCCATCTGCGGCAGCTTGATGTCCATCAGGATCACGTCGGGCTTGAGCTTCTTGGCCAGGGCCACCACTTCGGGGCCGGTGCAGGCTTCGCCCACCACGGTTATGCCTTTCTCGTCCTCGAGAAGGTCCTTTATGCCCTCGCGGAAAAGGGTCTGGTCGTCAGCTATCAGGACGGTAACGTTTTTCTTGGCAACGGCCATAGTAAGCTCCTTGGTCTGCTCTGTTTTATTTACTTTTGCTGCTCTCCGCCGGCCTGCGCGCCCTTCGCGGCGTCCGGCGGGGGCGCCTCCTTGGCGAAGGGGATGACGAACTTGAAGGAGGAGCCCTTGCCCACTCCCTCGCTCTCCACTATGATGCGGCCGTCGTGGCTCTGCACGATCTCCTTGGAGATCGACAGGCCGAGGCCCAGGCGCCCGTGCGGCGACTTGCCCACCATCTCCTCCACCATCTTGTCCATCTCGAAGTAATTCTTCTCCAGGCGGAACTTGCCCTGCTCTATCGAGGCCCAGTCCACCAGGTCGCCTATCAGGCGCGAGATCTGGGTGATGCTGGCGCTGATGAAATCCATCTTCTTCTTCTGGTCGTCGTTGGGGTTGA